>Ga0111538_10000063_pt1 | contig 113998 bp, 100 predicted proteins | sample SoiMethybrSBSTD1_FD_79669 | JGI IMG/M metagenome (GOLD analysis project Ga0111538, IMG submission 79669) | Bulk soil microbial communities from a Populus tree surrounding site in Tennessee, USA - Soil MetaG P. TD hybrid SBSTD1 (version 2)... | ecosystem: Environmental > Terrestrial > Soil >... | reverse complement strand
GGCCAAAGGGTGCCAACAGGACCAGGTTGGCGGCGGGTGTAAGATGGCAGAGGGTTTGTCGGTGAAGCCGCTTCGAGCCATTACATGGACCGACGTCGACGGGCGCGAGGCCGGGCTCATTCAGCGCTGTGCCGTCCGCGACGAGGACGCCTGCGCCGAGCTCGTCCGCGAGCACCAGCGCATGGTCTACCAGCTCTCACTCAACCTGCTGGGCGACCATAACGAAGCCCTCGACCTCTCCCAGGAAGTCTTTCTCCGCGTCTTCCGCACCATCCACAGCTTCCGCGGCCAGTCCACCCTCCGCACCTGGATCTATCGCATCGTCGTCAACCAGGCGCGGAACCGGCAGCGGTGGTGGCGGCGACGGCACCGCGCGCAGCAGGTCTCGCTCGACGAACATCTGCGCGACCACGGCGACTTTCCCGAGCAGAACGATCTCGATTCACCGGACCGCATGCTCGGGCGCAAGGAACTCGCTGACCGGATCAGGGGCGCGCTCGATCTGCTGCCGTTCGACCAGAAGACCGCGGTCGTCTTGCGTGAGATCGACGGGCTCAGCTACGACGAAATCGGGTTTTCACTAGGCATCGCGGTCGGGACGGTGAAGTCCCGCCTGGCGCGAGCGCGCGAAGCCCTGCGCTCGCAATTGAGGGACGTATGACGTTGTTCACCTGCTCATCGGTGCGGCGGCGTCTTCCGGCCTTCTACGACCGGGAACTGACGATCTCCGAACTGATTGCCATCGAATCGCACGTCAGCGAGTGCCCGCCCTGCGCCAGCGAGCTGAAGGATCTGCGCACGGTGGGAAACATGCTGCGCCGGGCGGCCTCGCCGGGGCCGGCCGACGACTGGACCGGTCTGCAGTCGGGCGTCATCAGCCGGATGCGGGCGGAAGAGCACGAATCGTGGACCGCTCGCACCCGCCGCATGTTCGACGACATGCATCTCGTCTGGATCGGCCTCGCGGCAGCGGTCGCCACGATCGTCTGCGGCGCGGTCGCGGTCGGCGTGGTTCACTTCGCATCGCCCGAGCGGGAAGATTCGCTGGCGTCGATGATCCAGGTGATTTCCGCGCCGACCGGCTCGGATCTCAACCCGGTCAACTACGACAAGTTCCTGCAGGTGCCCACGGTCCCCGAGCGCGGTGCCATCGAGTTCATGCTCGCGCAGCCGATGACCCGCGACGAAGTGGTCCTCGCGCTCAATGCGGTGGTGACGCAGGATGGCCGGGTATCCGGGCTGTCGGTGCTGAGCACGGAGTCCCATCCGCGCGAGGTCAATCCGATCCTGAAGGTGCTCTCCAGCGCCCGGTTCGAACCGGGGCGGATGGGCACCTCGCCAGTGGCCGTCAACCTCGTGTGGCTGCTGGCGCACACCACGGTCAAGGCCAAAGCGCCGCGCACGACATAAGCCCGATTTCTGTCAAGGGAGAAGGCAGAAGGGAGAAGGGACAACCTTTCTCCCTTTTGCCTTGACGTCTATTTACTTCCTCACATCCGTCACTGCCGTCGACACGTTGCTCATCCCATCCGTGGCGCGAATCAGCACGCTGCGTCCGATCTCGCTCTCCTCGAGCACGATCTCGAACTCCTCGCGGCGGGAGTCGGCAATGCCGTCCTTGGGATACACGGTTCGCCAGCGGCTGCCGTCGAGCGAATACTCGACACGTTGAACGGACGACTGTTCGTCGCGCACGGTGAAGAACACCGAGCGGCTGTTGGCGCGGGTTGCCGGCTGGAGCTCGATGCGGGGTGGTGAGTTGTCAATCTCGAAGCTGCTGCTCTCGAGCTCGCCGACGAGCGAGGTGGCAGGAGAGTTGGACGGCCCGTCGGACGCGGCGATCTTGAGCACGTAGGTGCCGTCGGGAACCGAGGTCGTATCCCACACCGTGATGGGATCCCACAAACCACGCTTCAACACCTTCCATGAGGTCTCGCCTTCACGCCGGTAGAAGACGTCGTACTGAAGGCGATCGTCATTCTGATCGTCAGCCTTCCAGACGAACGTCTGCAGTCCCTTCTGGTAAATCCGCCGGCCGAGCGGGGGAGTGACGGTGGTTGTCGGCGTCGAGGAAGAGCCGGTCTGGGTCGGCTGCCGCCCGTCGGAGGTGTTGTCCTCGAAGCCGGCGATTTCCATCTCGCCCGTCGAGAACGGACGCTGGAATACCGCACCGGGCGGATGAACGGTAATCGACGTCACCTCGGGCCTGAGATTCCGCGGCAGATACGCGGCCGTGACCGAGGTCAGCACCGGACCTTCGCCGCTCTCGCTGGTGATGGTCGCCTTCCACTGCAGGTAGCGCGCGTTAGGGCTGCCGATCGGCTCACCCTCGGCGAGGGTATGCGGCTTCGACCAGGGGCTCCACGTTTCGTCCGGCGTTGCCGTGTTGCCGGATCGGGTGACGATCTGCACCTGGCCCGGGCGGCCGGTGAACCGCCACCGAATCGCACCCCAGCTTGCGACGGTTCCGGCGTCGCGGACGTCGGACTCGTACGTCCCGCGTTTTCCCGGAGAGGACGACAGGGCGAACACTTTTCCGGGGTTGCTGGTCGCGCCAACGATGCGGCCTGATGGCTCGCGCAGAAGCGCGGTGACCTGGCGCGCCGTCGCGCGCGCGAGGAGCGTCGGCCGGGCAGGATTGCCACTCAACCGGAAGATCTTCCCCTCCGTTCCCGTGCCAACGAGGAGGCTGCCGCCGTCCTCGATCACGATGTCGTACGGCGCGTCCTCGCCGGTTTCCCAAATCGCGTCCCACAGTCCATCGTTCCTGATCCGGTAGATCGCGCCACGCGCCGGCCGGCGTGGGGCACGGCTCGAGGCCGGCGGGGAAGAGGAGGAGATGCCTCCCTCCACCACGGTCATCGACGTGATCTCGGTCGACACGGACGGGACGACCGAGCGGCCGGCATCAGCCGGCAAGGGCTCCGACGGACGATCGGTGCCGGCCGACGGCGGCGTCGCGCTGACGGCTGCCGCGTAGATGGTACCGTCGGGACCGATCCTGAGCGCGTGGATCTCACGATAGGGGGAATCGAGCAGCACGAACGCCTTGCCGGTCGCATCGACTCGGAACACGCGGCCGGGCGATTCGGTTCCTGCGATCAGATCACCAGACTTGGTGACAGCAAGCGAAACGACGTTCGTGGAGCTCGTCTTGTAGAAACGGCTGCCTTTGCCGTCGGCCGTGATCTTGTAGATGACTCCCTTGTCGCCGGTCGCTGCGTAGAGTGTCCCGGACGGATCGGAGGCCAGGGCCCAGATGTACTTGTCTTCGGGATCGAAGAGCGTTGTCGAAGAGCCGTCGGCCGCGACCGAATAGATCTTCCCGTCGGGGGACGTCGCCACGTACAGCCCGCCCTGCGGCGCCGGCGCAATCGCGTGTACCTCGAGTTCCGCGGCATCGAAGAACGTGGTCACCTTGCCATCCTTCGACACTTTGAGGACCTTGCCTTCGTTCCCGCTGCCGGCCCACAGGGATCCGTCCGGCGCCGCCACGATCGACCACAGGAACGGAGCCGAGGTCTCGCCCAGCACCGATGCGGCCGGGCCGAGGAACATGCGGCCATCGCTGTCGATGGAGAGGTCCTCGACGTCTCCTTTGAGAAAATCCGCCTGGGACGAGACCGTCCAGAAGGTCGGCGTCGCGCCGGTCAACGCGATGGTCAGGACGCAGACGAACGCACAGACGAACGCCAGCTGGCGTGGAAAACGGCGTGTGATCATGCGCTACCGCGCCTCGAGATTGACGGTCAGGACGCGTGAGCCGGTCACGGCCGCGTCGGCCGGGATTTCCCATTCACCGAGCGTGGCGTTCCGGATGGGAGTGAAGCTGCCGCCATTGCGATCGGCTTCGAGTACCGAAAGAACGGACGGCGGCAAGGCGGCCATCGCTTCGCCGTTCACGACGGCGCCGGCGCGGCCGGTCGTCAGACGGACATAGATGCGGTTGTTGCGGCGGGTCTCGTTCAGCACGCGGACCAGCTGGGCGATCGTCTGCGGCTGGAGCGATCCGCGCAGCTCGCGCTGCTCCATGGCATTCAGCTGGCGGCCATCACTCACGATGATCGTGAGCTCCTTCGGTGCATTCGCCGGGATCTCGATCGGCAGCGTCGAGATCTTTTCCTCGCCCCGATACGAACGCGTCAGCACCTTCAGCGGCACGGTGCGCCCGGGACGAGGACGGAAGTCGTCCAGCCAGACCCGCTCGATGCTGGCGGTGCGTGGTGTTTCAGCCGCGGTCACCGTGACATCCAGTCCCTCGAGCGTCACGGCCTCGATGTTGTTCGCGAGCATCATCGTGAGCGGGCCGGCCACGGCCGTCGATGCCCCGAGGATCGGATTCTCGTTGGCAAACACGTCCTCGAGCGTGAGGTCGCCGTGACCCTTGAGCCGCGCGCGGCTCTTCACGGCGAGCGTCGCGGTGCCGTACTGGCGCTCATACGCACCGAGCGTGTTGAACATCGACACGTAAGCGAGCAGCGGCGTGAACAGCTGATCGGTCACGAGGTTCAGCTTCACGGTGCGGGTCACGGGTGCGGCTCCGGTTTCCCGGCTCGAGGCGACGGTGATCGTCATCGGCACGAGTGCCGGGCCTTTCCCCAGGGTTCCCGCGATCGCCGTCGCCCGATCCTGCTGCATCGTCCCGATCGTTTCGCCGAGACTCGAGATCTTGAAGGAGGTCATCAGGCTCGGCAGCATCGTGTAGACGTGCGCACGCGTCATCGGGAACGCGGCGGGGCCGAGGTTGTAGAAAGGATGACCGAAGGCGTATACGCGGTCTCCGTCGATATGGGTCACCGTGCCGGTGGCCCCCATTTCGAGATCACCGGAGATCAGCGAGACACCGACCGCGTCTCCCTCGCGCAGAGGACCCGCCGGGGTCTGAACTTCCGGAGACGCGGCGCCCGTGATGATCGGCGTGAAGCCGGAGTCGCGGAATGCACCGGCCACGAAGTCGGCGATCTCGGGCTCGAAGCCGCCCATCAGCAGCGGCGTCGAGATCGGCCGCATCATCGCGCCGAGTTGCGCACCCGCAGCAGCAGGGATGCCGATCGTCTGGACGTCGGCGGGGCGCGCTGCAAAGGGAGAGAGTCGGGCATATGTCGCGGTGAGCGCAGCGGCGAGGCCCTCGCGCGTGACCGGGAGCTCGAGGCGCGCCTGGCTCGGGACACGGGCACGCGGCATCGCGGTCGCGTCCTTCATCTCCTCGATTGGCGTGATTCCCGCGATCGGTTCCTTCGAAAAGGCGCCGATCGAATAAGACACCGCGCCGATCAGTCGTCCGTCGATGTAAACCGGGCTGCCGCTCATCCCCTGCGCAACACCGGTTTGCGCAAGCGGTCCTCCCTCGAGGCGGGCCAGGATCAGATTCCGTTTCGGACCTTGAACATTCCTGAGAACTCCGAGAATGTGGACCTTGAACTCCTGAAGCTCCGAGCCCTCGAAGACGGTCCGCCCGATGCCGGTCATCCCGGTGCGGACCTCGCTCACGGGCATGATCGGGGTGGCGGCGCGGGGTGCGGAGGCAACCAGCGCAGCGAGGGCTATCGCTGCCGCAGCAGTTCGAGTTTTCATATCCGTTTTGACGCTGGAGAGGGCACTGGCGGCTGCCGGCAGTCTGCCTGGAACGACAGGCCAGGGGTTGTTTAGTGAGCCGCCTCAATCTGTTATAGAGAGCAACCGCTTGCAGGTCAAGGACAAAGGTGCTATCGTGGCCGGACTTTGCGCCACCTGTTTACCCTCTCCATCGCTGGCTGTCCCGGGACGTTGTCCTATTGGTGGCGGCGCAGCTCTGCTGAGGGGGCAGACCGCTAGCCATCTGGCGCGCGGACAGGCATTCAAAGGCCTCCTCAGCTTCGGCTGTGGAGGCCTTTTCGTTTTTATGGCCGATTCCAGAGTGTGCGTCGCCGTCACCGGCCGCACGATGACCGAAATCCGGCAGACTCGCGATGCCGTAGAGAGCGCCGACGGCGCCGATCTGGTCGAGATGCGCCTCGACACGGTCGACCGGCCTGACGTCGCGGGTGCGCTCGCGGGCCGCCGCGGCCCGGTGATCGTGACCTGCCGTGCGGAGTGGGAAGGTGGCCATTTCAAGGGCTCGGAGGAAGAGCGACGCCGGATTCTCGAGGACGCCATCGCGCGGGGCGCGGAGTATGTGGATGTCGAGGCGCGCGCGGCCTTTGCCGGGGAGTTGATCCGCAGCCGGCAGGGCAGGGGAGTGATTCTCTCCTCCCACGTCTTTGGCTCGATGCCGCACGATCTCGAAGAACGCTGGAGGGGGCTTCTAGGGTCGGGTGCGGAGATTGTGAAGCTGGCCGTCGAATCACGATCCCTCTCCGATACGCTCCGATTGATGATGCTGGCCGGCCCCCGGCCTTCGGAGAGCGGGAGCGGAGCGCCCGGCCACGTCCTCATCGCGATGGGCGATGCCGGTGTCGCGTCCCGGATTCTGGCCACCCGGATCGGAAACGCGTGGACCTATGCCGGCGACAACGTCGCGCCCGGCCAGGTCTCGCTGGCGCGACTCCTGAACGAGTTCCGTTTTCGCGATCTGAAGCCGCAGGCGGCTGTCTACGGTGTCGTTGGCAACCCGGTCATGCACTCCCTGTCTCCGGTAATGCACAACGCCGGCTTCCGGTGCCTCGGAATCGACGCCGTCTATCTCCCGCTGCTGGCTGCTGACGCGGCGGACTTCCTGACGTTCGCGCGCGGGCTCGGTCTCTCTGGAGTCAGCATCACCGCTCCCTTCAAAGTGGCTCTGATGAGCGCCGCCGACGAGCTCGATCCGCTGGCAGAACGGGTTGGCGCAATCAACACGCTCGCCATGCGTGATGGGCGGTGGCTCGGTTACAACACGGATGTTCACGGGTTCACGGCGCCCTTGCTTCGGAGGCTGGCGGATCTTCCGGCTGCGGGCGGCGGTGAACTTCAGGCTACCAACCAGCTGCGCGCATCGATCCTTGGCGCCGGCGGCGCAGCCCGCGCAGTTGCTGTGGCTCTGGCAGACATTGGCGCGGACGTCACGGTGTGCGCGCGTCGTCCCGAGGCCGCACGCGAGCTGGCCGATCTCGCGAGCGGGACGGTCGGGCCCCTGCCTCCCGCTGCGGGCAGCTGGGACCTGCTCGTCAACAGCACGTCATGGGACGGCGATGCCGCAGCGAACAGCCCGATGGCGGGTGCGGCGCTCGACGGGAAGCTGGTGTACGAGCTCCTCTATGTGCCCGCGGAAACGCGGCTCCTCGCCGACGCGCGCGCGGCCGGCTGTACGACGATTGGCGGCCTCGAAATGCTCGTGGCCCAGGCGGAACAGCAGTTCGAGATCTGGACGGGCCAGGCGCCGCCGGCCGGCCTCTTCCAGCAAGCCGCAGGACAGATGCCGGTATGAAGCAGACAACTTATGAAGAGTTCGTGGATCTCTCTCGGCGGGGCACGTTCGTCCCGGTCGTGAAAGAAATCATCGCGGACCTTCTGACGCCGGTCTCGGCGTTTCTGAAGATCGCGGAACATTCCGATTACGCGTTTCTGTTCGAGAGCGTCGAAGGCGGAGAGCGCGTGGCGCGGTATTCGTTTCTCGGCAAGGATCCGTTCCTGGTGCTCAAGGCACGGCAAGGGAAGACGTCCATCGACCGCTCCGGCGTGCGGACCGAAACCGACGAGCCCTTCATCACCGTCGTCCGCCGGATGATGGCCGAGTTCCAGGCGCCCTATGTTCCCGGCCTTCCGCGGTTCACGGGCGGCGCCGTGGGCTTCATCGGCTACGACGCCTCGCCCGTCTTCGAGCCGGCGCTGGAGCAGTCCTGGCAGCGCGCGAGCTGGGCATCGGGTCCGGCAGAAGACGATGCGGGGTTCATGCTGTTCGACACGGTCCTCGTGTTCGATCACGTGAAGCACCGGATCCTGATCGTCGCGAATGCGCGCATCACCGCCGACGAGGACCTCAACGCGCTCTACCAGTTCGCGTGCGCGAAGATTCAGTTCCTCGAGCGCGAGCTGGAGCGCAGCCTGTCACAGCGGCAGGCCACCGGAAACGGCGCTCCGGAAGTCCGTTCCAATCAGGCGCGCGAACACTTCGAAGCCGGCGTCCGGACGATCAAGGAGCGGATCGCCGCCGGAGACATCTATCAGGCGGTCCTGTCGCAGCGATTCGAGGCCGACATCAGCGCCGACCCCTTCACGGTGTATCGCGCCCTGAGGCATGTGAACCCGTCACCGTACATGTATTTCATCCGGCTCGGCGGGCTGTCGATCGTCGGCTCTTCTCCGGAGATGCTGGTGCGGGTCGAGGGCCGGCGTGCGGAAACGCACCCGATCGCCGGCACACGGCCTCGCGGAACCAACGAAGAAGACGACCTGCGGCTCGGGGAAGAGCTCAAGCGGAACGAGAAAGAGCGCGCCGAACACGTGATGCTGGTGGATCTCGGCCGCAACGATCTCGGGCGAGTGTGCCAGTTCGGATCGGTGAGGGTGCCGCAGTACATGGCGCTCGAGCGGTACTCGCACGTCATGCACCTGGTGTCCACGGTGGATGGAACACTGGCTGACGATCAGGATCACCTCGACGCGCTCGTCGCCTGCTTCCCGGCCGGCACGGTGTCGGGTGCGCCGAAAATTCGGGCGATGCAGATCCTCTCGGAGCTCGAGCCGACGCGGCGTGACGTCTACGCCGGAGCCGTCGGCTACATCGACTTCGCGGGCAATCTCGACTTCTGCATCGCGATCCGCACGATCACGATTCGCGACGGCAAGGCGCGGGTCCAGGCGGGCGCCGGGATCGTCGCGGATTCGAACCCGGCCGCCGAATACGAAGAGACGCGCGACAAGGCGCGCGCGCTGCTGCAGGCGCTCGCGATGGCGGAGGAGGGCCTGTGATCCTCCTGATCGACAACTACGACTCGTTCACGTTCAACCTCGCCCAGTACTTCGGCGAGCTCGGCGCGCCGCCAACGGTCCGCCGCAACGACGAGATCACCCTCGATGAGATCGACGACCTGCATCCCACGCATATCGTGATCTCGCCCGGCCCGGGCCGCCCCGAGGACGCGGGCGTGACGGTCGATGCGATTCGCCGGTTCGGGCCGCACACGCCGGTGCTGGGCGTCTGCCTGGGACACCAGGGCATCGGCATCGCGTTCGGGGGGGCCGTGATTCGCGCGCCCCAGTTGATGCACGGCAAGGTGTCGTCCGTGCAGCACGACGGACGGGGCGTGTTCCGGGGCGTGTCGCAGCCGTTCGTCGCCGGTCGTTACCACTCGTTGATCGTCGGCGATCCGCTGCCGGATGTTCTCGAGGCGGCCGCGCGTACCGACGACGGGACGCTCATGGGCGTGCGCCACAAGGAGTTCCCGATTCACGGGGTCCAGTTCCATCCGGAGTCCGTGCTCACCGGTGAGGGAAAGCAGGTGCTCAAAAATTTCCTGGAGCTGGGGCGATGACGCTCCCGGCCGTTCTCGAGAAGCTGCTCCGCCGCGAAGATCTCTCGGTCGGCGAGGCGTCCGCCGCGATGGACGAGATCATGGAAGGGCGGGTCCCGCCGTCACAGATTGCCGGCTTGCTGGTCGCACTCGCGATGAAGGGAGAGCGCCCCGAAGAGATCGTCGGGTTCGCGCGAACCATGCGCGCTCGAGCAACGAAGCTGTCTCGTGAGTACTCGCCAGTGTTCGACACGTGCGGCACCGGCGGCGATCGCGCGCACACGTTCAACGTGTCTACGGTCGCAGCGCTGGTGCTGGCCGCCTGCGGGGTACGGGTTGCGAAGCACGGGAACCGATCGGTCTCGAGCCGGTGTGGCAGCGCCGATCTCTTCGAGGCGCTCGGCGTCAACGTCACCGCGGAGCCTGCGATCGTGGAGCGCTGTCTCGAAGAGGCCGGCATCGCCTTCTTCTTCGCGCCGACGTTTCATCCTTCGATGCGTCACGCGGGACCGACGCGCCGGGAGCTCGGCCTGCGGACTGCGTTCAACCTGCTCGGGCCCCTGACCAATCCGGCAGGCGCGCGTCGTCAGCTGGTCGGCGTCCCTCGACCCGAGCTCACTGAGCTGGTCGCGAGGTCGCTGGCTCTGCTCGGCACCGAACGCGCCTGGGTCGTGCACGGCGCCGACGGGCTCGACGAGATCTCGACGGGCGGCTACACGAAGATCTCGGAGTGCCGCGACGGGGAAGTGAACACGTTCTACCTGCATCCGACCGACGTCGGGCTGACGAAGTCCCCGCCGGACGCCCTGCGTGGCGGCAGCGCCGAGGACAACGCGGCGATTGCGCGGAGAGTCCTCGCCGGCGAACCCGGCGCGCAGCGGGATGTCGTCCTGTTGAACGCCGCCGCCGCGCTGCTGATTGCAGGAAGGGTGAGCCGTATCCAGGATGGTCTGACCACGGCGGCCGACGTGATCGACAACGGCAAGGCGGCTGCGGTGCTCGAGGATTTGCGCCGGCTCTCAACGTCGTCCGAGGCGACACCGGCATGAACACGACCCTCAGCCCTCCCGATCTGCTCGCGACCATCGTTGCCGCGACCGCGCGCGCAGTGGTGGTACGTTCGCGGCAAGTGCCGATCGACGCGCTCGAAAAGCGGGCAACCGCCCACGGACGGCAGCCGCGCGGTGCCGCCTTCGAGCGCGCGCTACGCGAATCGCCGGCGCCCAGGATCATCGCCGAGTGCAAGCGCCGGTCGCCCTCACGCGGGATTCTCAGGGCCGACTACGATCCTGCGGCGCATGCGCGAGCCTACGAAGGCGCCGGGGCGGCGGCGATCTCGGTGCTGACCGAGCCGACGTTCTTCGACGGGGCGCTCGAGCACCTGCGGGCTGCTCGAGCGGCGGTTCATGTTCCTGTGCTCCGGAAAGACTTCATCGTTTCGCAGTATCAGCTGGCCGAAGCCGTCGCTCACGGTGCGGACGCGGTACTCCTGATTGTTTCGGCACTCGATGATCGCCAACTCCGCGAACTGCTCGAATCCGCGCACAAGCTCGGCCTGGCGGGCCTCGTCGAAGTCCACGACACTGCGGAAATCACGAGAGCGCTGGAGGCGGGTGCGAGGGTTGTCGGAGTCAACAGCCGGAACCTGAGAACCCTCACGGTGGACATGCGGGTGCTGGAGACCGCAGCCACGCTTTTGCCGAGGTCAGTGACCGCGGTGGCTGAGAGCGGAATTCGATCAACCGAGGACCTCGCCGGTCTCTCGGCGGCGGGATATCACGCGTTTCTCGTCGGCGAACGCCTGATGACCCAGCCCGATCCGGGCGCGGCGCTGAAAACCTTGCGAGGCGTGCAGGCATGACCCGGGTCAAGGTCTGCGGCATTCGGAGGCGGGCGGACGCGCTGCTGGCCGTAGAGCTCGGCGCGGCGGCGCTCGGTTTCGTCTTCTGGCCGCGCAGCCCTCGCGCCGTGAGGCCCGACGACGTCCGGGCGATCACCGATGGCATTCCCGCGTTCGTGACCAGAGTCGGTGTGTTCGTGAACCAGTCGCCGGCCGACGTATTCGAAACCGCCGCGCGGGCCGGAGTGAACACCGTCCAGCTCCATGGCGATGAAGACGCCGCGATCTTCGGTCCGTCCCCGTTGCCACTCATCAAGGCGTTGCCCGTTGGCAAGGGGTTCAATCTGTCGGCTGTCGAGGATCTGCCGGCACAGGTAACGGTACTGCTGGACGCTCACGATCCCATCCAGAGAGGCGGAACCGGGCGGGTCATCGAGTGGACCGTCGCCGCTGCCGCGGCGCGGGTGCGTCCAGTCATCCTGTCCGGAGGTCTGACCCCGGAGAACGTCAGGGACGCGGCGCAGGCAGTCAGGCCATACGCGGTGGATGTGTCGTCGGGCGTCGAGGCGGCGCCCGGAATCAAGGACGAAAGCAAGATGCGCGCGTTTTTTGCCGCGCTACAGGCGTGAGTCTCGTGCAAGCGATCAGTCCTGCATTCGGTCAACGCGATCCCGATGCGCGCGGGTACTACGGCGCGTATGGCGGCCGGTTCGTACCTGAAACGCTCGTGGCACCAGTCGAGGAGCTCGAGCGCGCATACTTTGCGGCCCGCTCCGACGAGGCTTTTGCCCGAGAGCTCGAGGATCTGCTGCGGAACTACGTCGGCCGTGCCACGCCGCTGTATGAGGCCAAACGCCTCAGCGCGTCGCTGGGAGGGCCTCGCATCTTCCTCAAACGCGAGGACCTCGCGCACACCGGCGCGCACAAGATCAACAACGCGCTCGGCCAGGCCCTCCTCGCCAAGCGGATGGGGAAGACCCGGATTATTGCCGAGACCGGCGCCGGGCAGCACGGCGTGGCGACGGCGACGGTCTGTGCACTGCTCGGGCTCTCGTGCGACGTCTACATGGGCGCCGAAGACATGGAGCGCCAGTCGCTGAATGTCTTCCGGATGCAGCTGCTCGGCGCAACGGTCCGCCGTGTCGATGCCGGATCGCGGACGCTGAAGGATGCCATCAACGAAGCGATGCGCGACTGGGTCACCAACGTTCGCGACAGCTACTACCTGCTCGGCTCGGTGCTCGGCCCGCACCCGTATCCGCTCATGGTGCGGGAATTTCAATCGGTGATCGGCCGCGAGGCGCGGCAGCAATGCCTCGACACGATCGGCCGGCTGCCGGACCTGATCGTGGCCTGCGTTGGCGGTGGCAGCAACGCGATGGGGATCTTCGACGCATTCGTCAGCGATCCCGGGGTCCGGCTGATCGGCGTCGAAGCCGGTGGTCACGGGATCGCTCCCGGTCAACACGCCGCGCGCTTTGCGGGCGGGAGCTCGGGCGTGCTGCAGGGCACGCGCAGCTACGTGCTCCAGGATGCGAACGGGAACATCGAGCTCACGCATTCCATTTCGGCCGGCCTCGATTACGCGGCGGTCGGACCGGAGCACGCCTGGCTTCACGACTCGGGCCGCGCCGAGTACGCGTGGATTGGCGACGACGATGCGCTGGAGGCATTCCAGCGGCTCGGGCGCGAAGAAGGCATCCTGCCGGCGCTCGAGTCGTCTCACGCCATCGCTTACGTCTGCAAGCTGGCGCCGACGGTGCCCCGGGATGCGGTGCTGCTGGTGAATCTCTCGGGCCGCGGCGACAAGGACGTGCTCAGCGTGCAGAAGGCGCTCGGCGCGAGGAGCGGGCAGCCATGAGCCGATCCCGGCTCGCGGAACGCTTCGAGCGGCTGCGGAGCAACGGGCGCGGCGGGCTGGTCGCTTACGTCACTGCGGGCGATCCGGATGCTGAACGCTCGGCGCAGGTCCTGGATGCGGTCGCGCGAGGCGGGGCGGACGTGATCGAAGTTGGCGTGCCCTTCTCCGATCCGCTGGCCGACGGTCCCGTGATCCAGCGTGCCAGCGAACGCGCGCTGGCCGCGGGAATGACGCTCCGCGGAACGCTGGATCTGGTTCGCCGATTCCGCGAATCGCACGACACGCCGATTGTGCTGTTCACCTACGCAAACCCGGTCGTCCGCATGGACGCCGCTGCCTTCGCGCAGGAGGCCAGGGACGCCGGCGTAGACGGTGTGCTGTTGCTGGATTACCCGGTCGAAGAGGCCGGCCCGCTGCGCACCCCGTTGGTGGATGCCGGCCTCGACCCGATATTCCTGATCAGTCCGACAACGACTGATCAGCGCATCGCCCGCTCGGCCGAGCTCGGTTCCGGGTTCCTTTATGTCATCTCGCGACTGGGGGTGACGGGCACGCGCGACGCGCTCGCCGAGGACGTGGAACCGCTGCTGGCGAGGGTCCGGACGCATGCGTCGCTGCCGGTGGCTGTCGGGTTCGGCATTTCCAGCCCGGCGCTGGTCGCGCAGGCGTGCCGGCATGCGGACGCGGCGGTAGTGGGCAGTGCCCTGGTCCAGGAGATCGCATCGCACGCCGGCGCGCCGGATCTCGCGGGCCGGGTGGAGAAGTACGTCGCATGGCTGAAGAGCGAGCTGTGAAACCGGATCCGTCGTCGGCGGAAGCGATGCTGGCGGATCTCAGGCGGCGGATCGACGACCTCGACGAACTGCTCGTGCGGACGCTCAGCGCCCGCGCGGCCTGCGCGCTCGAGATCGGACGCCAGAAGAAGCTGTTGGGCCTGGAGATCTATCAGCCGACGCGCGAGGCCGAAGTCCTGGCGCACGTGCAGAAGATCAACCCGGGACCGTTGAACAACGAGTCGATGAAGCGCCTGTTCGAGCGAGTGATAGACGAGGCGAGGCGCCTGGAGCGCGAAGCGGAGCCCGGAGACACAGAAAGGGACTGAGATGGTTGTAGTGATGCAGGAGCGTGCCACCGACGAGCAGGTGCAGAAGGTGATTGCGCAGCTCGTGGAAATGGGATTCGACGTGCACCGGTCGACCGGGGCGCTGCGGACGGTGCTCGGCGCCGTCGGCGGCAACCGGCAGTTCGATCAGCGGCTCCTCGAGGTGCTCGACGGCGTCCAGGAGGTTCTCCGGATCACCGAGCCGTACAAGCTCGCGAGCCGCACGTTCAAGTCGGAGAACTCGGTCGTCACGGTCGGCGACGTGCGCATCGGTGGTGACGAAGTCATCGTGATGGCCGGGCCCTGTTCGGCGGAGAGCGAAGAACAGGTCGAGGCGACGGCCTCGGCGGTCAAGCGCGCCGGCGCCAAGGTTCTGCGGGGCGGCGCGTTCAAGCCGCGCAGCTCGCCCTACAGCTTCCAGGGACTCGGCGAGGAGGGCCTGCGAATCCTGCGTGCCGCCGCCGATCGGCACAACCTGAAGGTGGTGTCGGAGGTCATGGACCTCAGTCAGATCGAGCTGGTCGAGAAGTACGCGCACATCCTCCAGGTCGGCGCGCGCAACATGCAGAACTTCACGCTGCTGCGCGAGCTGGGACGGACGCGGACGCCGATCATGCTCAAGCGCGGCATCTCGGCCACGATCGAAGAGTGGCTGCTGTCTGCTGAATACATCCTGGCCGGCGGCAACATGAACGTGATGCTCTGCGAACGTGGCATCCGCACCTTCGAGAGCTACACCCGCAACACGCTGGACATCTCGGCGATCCCGGTGATCCACAAGCTCAGTCACCTGCCGATCATCGCGGATCCCAGCCACGGATCGGGGCGCCGCGACATGGTCGCGTCGATGGCCCGGGCTGCGGTCGCCGCAGGCGCCGACGGGCTGATCATCGAGGTCCACGTCGATCCCGATCACGCCCTCAGCGATGGTGCGCAGTCGATGTTCCCGTCGCAGTTCGATCGCCTGATGGCCGAGCTGCGGATCATCGCGCCGGCCATCGGCCGCGGCATCTGCCTCGAGCCGGTCGCAAGAAGAGGATGGGGCGTCTGAGCGAGCCTCCCTTTCATCGCGTCGCGATCGTCGGGGTCGGCCTGATCGGCGGCTCGATCGCTCTTGCCGTGAAGCGCCGCTGGCCGGCTGCGAACATTATCGGGATCGATCGGCCGTCGGTGCTGGCGACGGCGCGGCAAACCGGCGTCATCGACCAGGGCAGCGACGGTCTCGACGCTGTCGACGGCGCCGAGCTCGTCATCCTTGCCGCGCCGGTGCTGCAGAACGCTGCGGCGCTTCAGGAGCTGCCGCGCATCCTCCGGCGGGCCGTGATCACGGATGTCGGCAGCACCAAGCGGACCATTCTCGAGGCGGCGCGCGTGCTGCCGCCGGAGCTGCCGTTCGTCGGCGGACATCCGCTGTCCGGCGCGGCCGCCGGGGGCGTCGAAGCCGCGCGGCCCGACCTCTTCACCGATCGTCCGTGGCTCCTCACGCGCAGCGCCTCGACGACCGACGCGGTGCTGGATTCGTTGGCTGAATTCGTCACCGGACTTGGCGCCATCCCGCGCGTGATCGGCGCCACCGAGCATGACCGCCTGCTCGCGTTCCTCAGCCATCTTCCCCAGCTCACGGTGACCGCGCTCATGCACGTGGTCGGCGACCAGGTCGGAGCGGACGGTCTGGCCCTCGCGGGGCGGGGACTGCACGACACCACACGGCTCGCGTCGAGCCCCGCCTCACCCTGGCGCGACATCGTCGCCAGCAACGGCGACAACGTGACAGTCGCCATCGACGCGCTGATTGCCGCGCTCGAGGAGTTGAAGTCGGCAGCGAAGCCGGAAGGGACTCCGGCCCTCGACCGCATGTTCCTGTCGGCCGCCCGATGGAAGGGCGTGCTGGAGCACTGGTGATTCCCGAGCGCTCCGTCCGCACTTATCTCGAGCTGAGGGACATCAAGGATCTGCAGCGCGCACCTCGGCCCGATCCTTCCGCGCGGGTCGAGCGGGTCACGGGTTGTCCAGCTTCGTTCTGGCGTTATCTCTACACCGAAGTGGGCCGCGCCTATTACTGGATCGATCGTCTGCCATGGAGCGACGACGAGATCCGCGCGTACCTGGCGGAACCGGAAGTGTCGCTGTGGCTGATGACTGTCGGCGGCGCGCCGGCCGGGTACTTCGAGCTCCGACGGGATCGCGTGGGTGGAACGGAGATCGCCTACTTCGGCCTCCTGCCTGAATTCACCGGCCGCGGCCTGGGCGGCTATCTGCTGACAGTTGCCGTCGAGCAGGCGTGGTCGGCGGACACGGAGCGCATCTGGCTCCACACCAATACGCTCGATCACCCGGCAGCCCTGCCGAACTACCTGAAGCGAGGCTTCAAGGCCTTTCACAGCGAGACCTACACGCCAGGCCCTGCGCCCGCCGGATCTTATAATCCGGGAGAGTGACCGCTCCTCTCTGGACTCCTTCGCCCGAACGCGTCGCGGCGGCCAACATCACGGCGTTCAGACACACGCTCGAGCACCGGTGGCGGGTCAGCCTGCGCGACTACGCCACGCTCTATCAGTTCTCGCTCGAACGGCCTGATGCGTTCTGGTCCTCGGTCTGGGATTTCGCAGGCATTCGCGGCTCGAAAGGCGCGCACGTCACCGAGGGCTTCGATCGTATGCCCGGCGCGCGCTTCTTCCCTGGCGCCAGGCTCAACTTCGCCGAGAACCTGCTGCGCCGCGACGACGATGGCCCGGCGTTGATTTTCAATGGCGAGAACCAGGTGCATCGGACCGTCAGCGCGCGCGAACTTCGACGAGACGCCGGACGTTTTGCGGAATCCTTGAGACGGGCGGGCATCAAGGCTGGCGATCGCGTCGCGGGGTTCGTTCCCAACCTTCCGGAGGCAGTGATCGCGGCGCTCGGGTGCGCCACCATCGGCGCCGTGTGGTCGTCCTGCTCGCCCGATTTCGGCGTTCAGGGCGTGCTCGATCGCTTCGGGCAGATTCAGCCGCGGGTTCTCGTTACCGCTGACGGGTACTTCTATGGTGGCAAGACGCACGACAGCCTCTCGCGTGTCGAGCAGGCAGTCAGAGGGCTGCCGAGCGTCGAGCGGATCGTGATCGTTCACTACGTCGGTGAATCAGGACCCGCGACGGCCGTGCCTCTCGCGATCGACTGGGACGAATTCCTCGGACCGGATTCCGGCGAGCCACGATTCGAGCCACTGCCATTCGATCACCCGCTCTATATCCTCTATTCGTCGGGCACGACCGGCGTTCCCAAGTGCATCGTCCACGGCGCCGGCGGCACGCTGATTGAACACGTCAAGGAGCTCCAGCTCCACACCGATGTCAGGCCTGGCGACCGCGTCTTCTACTTCACGACCTGCGGCTGGATGATGTGGAACTGGCTGGTGTCGTCGCTCGCATGCGGTGCGACGTTGTTGCTGTACGACGGCTCGCCCTTTCACGGCGACGGCAACGTGCTGTTCGATTTCGCCGAGGCGACCGGCATGACGTTGTTCGGCACGTCGGCCAAGTTCATCGACGCCGTGAACAAGGCGTCGCTCTCACCGGCGAACACGCATGATCTGAGCAGTGTCCGTACGGTTTGCTCGACCGGCTCCCCGCTCGCGCCCGAGAGCTTCGACTTCGTCTACGAGCGGATCAAACCGGATGTCCATCTCGCCTCGATCTCGGGCGGCACCGACATCGTCGGCTGCTTCGCGCTGGGCAACCCGGCGGGACCGGTCTGGCGAGGCGAGCTTCAGGCGCGGAGCCTGGGTCTGGCCGTGGACGTGTTCGACGAAGCGGCCCGATCGGTCCGACGCCAGAAGGGCGAGCTCGTGTGCACGCAGCCGTTCCCGTCGATGCCGATCGGCTTCTGGAACGACCCGGACGGCCGGAAATATCACGACGCCTATTTCGGACACTACCCGGGCGTCTGGCGCCACGGGGATTACGCCGAGCTGACCGAACACGACGGCGTGATCATCTACGGACGGTCCGATGCGACGCTGAATCCTGGCGGCGTCCGGATCGGTACCGCGGAGATCTACCGTCAGGTCGAACAGATTCCCGAGGTCGTCGAGAGCCTGGTTGTCGGCCAGCGACAGGATCATGACGAGCGGATCGTCCTGTTCGTGCGGTTGCGCGACGGCGTCGAGCTGAGCGACGCGCTCCGAGACACCATCCGCCGGCAGGTCCGCGAACGGACGAGCCCGCGCCACGTCCCGGCGCGGATCGTCCAGGTGCCGGAGATTCCGCGGACCAAGAGCGGGAAAATCGTGGAGCTGGCGGTCCGGGACGTGATTCACGGGCGCGAGGTCAAGAACAGAGAGGCACTCGCCAACCCGGAGGCGCTGGAGTACTTTCGGAATCTGAGAGAGCTGGAGCAGTAGCGATCATGGATCAGGCCGTCATTCTCAGTGCCTGCCGCACACCCATCGGCTCCTTCGGCGGGGCCCTCAAGGATCTCTCTGCTGCCGATCTCGGTGCCATCGTGATTCGCGAAGCCATCGCGCGCGCCGGCGTCAACGCCGGCGAGATCGGCGACGTGATCATGGGCTGCGTGCTGCAGGCGGGGGCCGGCATGAACGTGGCGCGGCAGGCTGCGATCAAGGCCGGCGTGCCGGTCGAGGTTCCCGCGGAGACGATCAACCGTGTCTGCGGCTCGGGCCTCCAGGCGGTCGTCCATGCGGTGGAAGCCGTCAAGGCCGGCTACATCGACCTGATTCTCGCCGGCGGCACCGAGTCGATGAGCAACGCGTCGTACCTGCTGAGGGGAGCCCGGTGGGGTTACCGGATGGGAAACGCCGAGGTCCTGGACTCGATGCTCCAGGAAGGCCTGACCTGCGCCATGGAAGGATGTCACATGGGCATGACGGCCGAGGAGGTGAGCCGCCGCTACTCGGTCACGCGTCAGGACCAGGATGCCTTCGCTGCAGAAAGCCAGCGGCGAGCGGAGAGGGCCGTGAGCTCGGGCGTCTTCGAACGTGAAATCGTCACGGTCGACGTTCCGCAGCGCAAAGGACCGGCGCTTCGCGTCAGCAAGGACGAGTACCCGCGAGCCGGCACGACCGCGGCAACCCTGGCGACCCTGCGGCCGGCGTTCACGAAGGACGGAACCGTAACGGCGGGCAATGCGTCCGGCATCAACGACGGCGCGGCAGCACTGGTGGTGGGGACCCAGAAGAAGGCCGACGAGCTCCGGAAGAAGCCGCTCGCCCGGATCCTCTCGTACTGCACGACGGGCGTCGAACCGAAGATCATGGGGATGGGTCCGGTCCAGGCGATGCGCAAGGCGGCTGATCGTGCCGGGCTGTCACTTGCCGATCTCGATCTGATCGAGCTCAACGAAGCATTCGCTTCCCAGTCGTTGGCGGTCGTGCGCGAGCTCGGCCTCGATCCTGGCAAGGTCAACGTTCATGGCGGCGCGATCGCGCTCGGACACCCGATTGGCGCCAGCGGGGCGCGCATCCTGACCACGCTGGTGCACGCCCTGCAGGCGCGCGGCGGCGGGCGCGGCGCGGCGTCGCTGTGCATCGGCGGCGGCATGGGCACTGCGATGATTGTCGAGACTGCGTGATCCGATGCCGCCGATCCGGTTGGCGGCGCAGGCCCGCGCCGCGCTGCTCGCCCACGCGCGCGAAGAGGCGCCACGGGAGTGCTGCGGCCTCCTCGTGGGCACCGGTACGATAATCGACGAATGCATACGCAGCGCGAATCTCGATCCCGATCCAAACCGGTATCGCATCGATCCGAAAGTCCACATCGAAGCCAATCGCCGGCTGCGGGGCAGCGGCCGCGGTGTCATCGGCGTCTACCACTCGCATCCGCACTCGCCGGCGATTCCGTCGCGTACGGATTATCTCGAGGCCTACTATTCAGAGTTCATCTGGTTGATCGTCTCGCTGGCGGCACCTGAGGGTGAGGCCGTGGCGGCGTACCGGCTCGGACCGACCGGTTTCCTGCTGACGCCCATCGAGAGGATCGAAACCCGAGGAGAGGTCATGTCAATCATCGAGTCCATCCGGGGTGAATACCTGCGCTACAAGAAGCTCGCAGAAGCCGCGATCGCCCAGGTCCCGGACGACAAGCTCGCGGCGATGGCTTCCGAACAGAGCAACTCCATCGTCGTGATCTGCTGGCACGTGTCGGGCAATCTCAAGTCGCGCTTTACCGACTTCCTGACCAGCGACGGCGAGAAGCCCTGGCGGAAACGCGACGAGGAGTTCGATGCCCGCGAGGTGAGCCGCGCGGATCTGCTGGCCAAGTGGGAAGACGGCTGGAGCGCACTGACGGGAGCACTGTCGGGGCTCACAGATGACGCGCTTTCACGCGAGGTGGCGATCCGCGGCCAGAGCCTTTCAGTAATCGAAGCGTTGCATCGGTCGCTCGCGCACACCAGCTACCACGTGGGACAGATCGTGTACCTCGCCAGAGAGGCGGCGGGGGACAAGTGGACGTCGCTGAGCATCGCGAAGGGGCAGTCGGCGGCTTTCAATGCGAAACCGAGCGGCCAGAAGCCCCACGAACAGATCGCGGCGCTGGACCGGAAGGGAACCTGATGTTTTGTTAAGGAAAAGCAAACAGAACTTCTAGCGCACGACCTGACTCGCGGATCCCGCCCGCTTCGGAACCGGCGCGGGATAGGGCAGCTTGTCGGGCAGAACTCGAATCCCGCTGGTTTCCTTCAGGGGATATTTCCCGGTCCCCGGGAACGTCAACTCCACGAAGAACGCCGTCCAGCCCGTAGCGGGTGCGGCGACCTTACCCACCCAGGTGTTCGGCCCGCTCGGCTGGAGCGGGGTATTCGTGTACGCGGGGCCGATGACGTCCAGGCGAAAGTTTCGGGCGTTCGGGTTCGTCGCTTGCCAGAGCTGCACGCTCGTGGGAATCTGCTTGGTTACTACCTTGATCGATCCGTCCTTCTCGAAGGTCCACTTGACCTCGGGCCGCGGCGTGCCGGCGACGACGGCCGCGTAGAACGCCTGCACGGTCTCCAGGGCGTCGGTCTTCTCCATCGAGTGCGCGGCGTTCGGCACGTAGCGCAGGTGCTTCTCGCCCTTGAGGTCGTCGAAGTAGAACTGCGATGAATCCGGCAGGAAGAACTGGTCGCCGGATGCGTTCAACATCAGTTTGGGGATGGTCAGGCGATCGCGGTACTCGTAGGGCTCTTCGATTTTCATCAGCGCGCGGAACTGCGGCGTGCCCATCCAGTCCATGATGCCCTGCTCGGTGTAGTCCTTGACCGCGTCGGACCAGGTGCCATAGGCGCGGTAGTGATGGACGAACGACGGCTCGACGTTGAGCATGTCGATGACGGCCGGAACGATCGCGATCACCCGCTTGTCGACCGCCGCCGTGGTCCAGGTCGTCCATCCGCGCTTCGACGCGCCCGACACGACGAACCGCGCGACCTTGTGTCCGCCGCCGTCCGCGCTTGCCGCGAACTGGGTCACCGCATCCATCGCCCGCACCGCGCTCTTGGTCATCGGCAGACGGGCCGGCCATTTCTCATCGCCCGACCGGAGGTATTTGTCCCAGGTATATGCAATGAAGTCGTCTTCGGTCCGGGGCTTCCGGGTCGAATCATCCTTGAACACGACCGGCTGATTCGGCACCAGCCGCAGTTCAGCGGTCATCGTGCCGGTATCCCTGGCCGCGTTGACCAGCCACGCCGGCGGCGAGGATGGTGGTTGCCGTTCGAGGCTGCCACCGGTGATGAACAGCAGCGCGACGTCGCTCTTCACCTCCTGCGGCCGGACCACGGTCAGCCAGTGAGTCCAGAGCGGTCGCTCGACTTCCTGCTCGGTGAGCCACTTCTGAGACGTCATCTCCAGCAGCGTCGCCGTTACGCCCTCCGCCTGAAGCGGCTTCAGCACCTTCCACGAGAAGTTGGAATCAGGCTTCGCCACGTATCGGTCGAGCGCGGTCTGCTGCGAGACCTCAGCGCGCGGAACGGCCTGCCGGGGCGCGGCAACGATCAAGGCCGGAGACACGGCCACCAGGGCCGCAAGAACGGTTCGGGTTGAACGCATGGCCGGAGATTATAGCGGTGGGAAGAATGGTCCGTGTGAAGACCTGGATCAAGATTGGTAACACAGGGACGAACAACGGTACGAACTATAATCACTCGATGCCTACGACTGCTCCTACCGCCTCTGTGGCGTTCGCGTCCGGCAAGCTTTCGGATATCAAGACCGACCTCCTCGTCGTGCCGATGTTCGAAGGGGAGAACGGCGCCACGGCGGTCGCGGGCCTGGACGAGGCGACCGGTGGTGCGCTTGGGCGAGCGACCGAGAGCGGGGAATTCCGCGGCCGGATGTGCGATCTCTTCCTGACGCCGCTCACCGGCTGGGCGACCTCACGAGTCGCGCTGATCGGCGCGGGCAAGGCGGCGGATTTCGACACCGAACGCCTTCGGAAAGCCGCCGCGGCGGCAGGGCTCGCGGCCCGGCAGCGACGGGTGAAACGAATCGCATTCCTCAGCCGGGGCATCGCGGAGCAGGCGTTGGCGGCTCAGGCCATTGCCGAAGGCCTGGTGCTCGCGAATTTCAGCGGCGACGTCTACAAGAGTGGCGAGCGCTCCGGACCTCCCCTCGAACAGGCGCTGGTCGCCGCCGGGCAAGGACAGGACGCGGCGCTGCAGGCGGCCGTGGAGCGCGGACGCGTACTCGGCGAATCGTGCAACCTGGCGCGCGAGCTCTGCAACGAGCCCGCGAACGTGCTGACGCCCTCAGTGTTCGCCGAGCGCGGCGCCGAGATCGGGCGCATCGCCGGGCTCCACGTCGAGGTGCTCGACGAAGAAGAGATCGCCCGGCTGCGCATGGGACTGCTGCTTGGGGTGGCGCGCGGCAGCGCCGAGCCTCCGCGCGTGCTGGTGCTGCGCTACACCGCTCCCCATGCGCCGGCAAGCCCGATCCTGGGACTGGTGGGAAAGGGGATCACTTTCGACACCGGCGGCATCTCGATCAAGCCCGCGGAGGGCATGGATCGGATGAAGGACGACATGGCGGGGGGCGCGGCCGTGATCGGCGCGCTGCGGGCGATCGCCGTGCTCAAGGCCCCGATCAATGTCGTCGGTGTCGTGCCGATGACCGAGAACATGCCCGGCGGCCGGGCGCTGAAGCCCGGGGACGTGATCACCGGGGCGAGCGGCAAATCGGTCGAAGTGCTCAACACCGACGCCGAAGGCCGCCTGATTCTGGGGGACGCGCTCTGGTACGCCCAGAAGCTCGGGGCCACGCATCTCGTGGACGTCGCGACGCTGACCGGCGCCTGCGTGATCGCGCTCGGACGCGCCGCCTCAGGCCTCTTTGCCCAGCCCCCGAGGTTCGCTGAAGTCGTACGCCGCACTGCCGAGCGAGCCGGCGATCGGTGCTGGCCGATGCCGTTGTTCGACGAGTACCGCGAGCAGCTCAAGAGCGAGATCGCCGACATGGTCAACGTCGGAGGGCGCCCGGCGGGTGTCTGTACAGCCGCGATGTTCATACGAGAGTTCGTCGGCGACACGCCCTGGGCGCACCTGGACATTGCCGGCACGGCCTGGGCCGACGACGCCAAGCCGTGGATGCCGAAAGGAGCCACGGGAGTGGCGGTCAGGACGCTGGCCGAGCTCGCCTTCACGAGCGGAGAATGGTGAGGAACCGGGTCGCCCTTGAGGGGGTCTAACCAGTCGTGCAGCCCACGCAGCCGATCGTCGTGCGAGTCATCGACGAGCCCGTCAAGTCGACGGGTGTAGGGGACGTCATCATCGGCGCGCTGGGCATTACCGGTGTGTTACTGCTCGCGGCATTGCTTCTGGGCGCGCTCCTCGGCGGCGTGCTCATCTGGATCAAGAAAGTGCGCGCGAAATACAACCTCGAGCCCGTCTCGGACCACGAGGCGCTGCGTGTCACGCCGTCGTCATCTACTCCGTAGCTGCGACAGCCGCCGCCAAGAGCGTTTTCAACAGAAGGATAGGAGCTCACGAGTTACTTCTGATCTTGGAAACCAAGAATTTCTCCTGAACTCCTATCCTCCGGTAAATCAGGCCGCGGCTGTCGCTATTCCTCTTTTGCCGACGCGATCGACCTCACACCCTTCAACGACCGCTGATAGCGCACGATCGCATCGAAGAGCGATTCGGCAATCTGCTGCCGATAGGCGCCGGTCTTCAACAGGGCACCGTCCTGCCGATTGGTGAGGAACGAGATCTCGGCGAGCACGCTCGGCATCCCGGCGCCAATCAGCACGACGAAGGGCGCCTGCTTCACGCCCAGATCGCGCAGCGTCTTGTTTTTCGACGACAGCTTCCGCACCATCGACTTCTGCACCATGTCGGCGAAATCGCGCGACTCGTCGATCTTGTTGTTCAGCGCGATCGCCCGCACGATCTCCGGCAGGCTGTGCATCGTCTTGCCGGACGCCGAGTTCTCGCGTGCCGCGACCGCCTCGGCTTCGGGGTTCGACGCGAAGTTCAGGAAGTAGGTCTCGACGCCGCGCGCCTGCGGGTTGCGGCTGGCGTTGGCGTGGATCGACAGGAACAGATCCGCGCCGGTGCGGTTGGCGATCGCGGTGCGCTCCTCGAGCTGGATGAACTCGTCGGTACTCCTGGTGAGCGTGACCTCGATCCCCGGCTGCTTCTCGAGCAACTCGCGCAGCCGCAGCGTGACGTCCAGCACCAGTTCCGCTTCGTTGATGCCGCTGCCGTGTGCCCCGGGATCGTGGCCGCCATGGCCCGCGTCGAGGACGATGCGCGCGACGCCGAGACCGAGCTGACGCGCCAGCGAAAACTGCCCGTTCGAGTTTGCGGTCGGCAACGCCGGCGACACCGTGGCAGGGGCCGCCGCGGGACGCGAGAGGAGAGGCACCGGCTCTTTTGCCGCGGCGATGGCTTTCGCCTCGGCCGGCGGGTTCTGCGATCCGGGCAGAGCAGACGCCACTGCGGTGCCCATGGTCGCTGTCGGCTTCGCCGCCGACGCCGCGCGTTTGAAGTCCACTACCAGACGGAACGGGTTGTAGAGAGTGAAGACGCTGTAGGCCTCGACCGCCTCCATGTCCATGACAATCCGCGTAGTGTTCCTGGGATGCCGGCCCAGCCTGATCTCCCGCACGACATCGTCGTCGTACTTGAGGACGGCGTCCTGCAGCGGCGCCGTTGCCCGGGAACCCTGAAGATCGAAAAAGACCCGCCGGGGATTGTCGAGCCGCTCATGGCGGTAGAACGATTCGGCATCGAGCTCGATGCTCACACGAACCCCTTCGGGGAGAGGGAGTCGTTTGATCTCCTTGATGGTCGCGATCGTGCTCGAAACCGGCGGAGCCGGCGGCGGCAGGTCGACGCTCTTCGGAACCACGGTTTCCGGAACAACGAGCTGGCCCGGCAGCGCCGGTGGAGTGGTTTGTGATGAAGCCCCCGCTGCGGGCCGGGAGGAGTCCAGCTCCTGGAGCTGCTCGGCAGCGCGCGCCCGGAACGGGCTCGACGGATAGCCGTCGCGCAGCCACTTCAACAGACGGACGGCGGTCTGGCGATCCTCGGCCTTGTCATATCGCTCGAAGATCAGCATCGCGAGATTCCCGCCCTGCCACAACGCGTTGTCGCAGTAGCCGCTCCTCGGAAAACGGCGAACCAGAGTCTCGTAATTCCGCACGACCGTCCGGAGCTGTCCCAGCGTCGCGCCGCTGATGTCATCCCTCAATTCCCGCTCCCTGCCGAGGGCGCGAGAATAGATCCATTCCGCGGAGTCCGCGGCCGCGGCCGGACTGGCCGCCCCCATCGTTGGAGCGACGGGAGCGACGGCAGCCACGGCGGCGACCGTGGCCACGACCGCCAGCGATCGCCTGATGCGCATAAACATAGCCATACGTGACCTCGAACGTCAGCGCAGCTGCGCGTCCACCTCTTCGAAGTAGTCCTTCTTCACCAGCACCTCGCGCGCCTTGCCGCCGACCGACGCGGACACGAGCCCTTCCGCTTCCATCATGTCGACGAGCCGCGCGGCGCGGCTGAAGCCAATACGCAGCCGCCGCTGCAGATAGGAAATCGACGCCTGGCCGCTCGACACGACAATGCGCGCGGCCTCGTCGTACAGGTCGTCCTTCTCGAACTCCAGCTCGCCGCTGCCCTGCTTCTCGTCGGCGGTAATCGTCTCGTCGTAGGTCGGCTTGCCCTGTTTGCGCAGGAAACTCGCCAGGCGTGCGCTCTCCTGTTCCGAGATGTAGGGGCCGTGCAGCCGGACGAACCGTGATGACGCCGGCGGGAGGAAGAGCATGTCCCCCTTGCCAAGCAGCTGCTCGGCGCCGTTGCCGTCGAGGATGGTCCGCGAGTCGATCTTCGAAGAGACGCGAAACGAGATGCGCGCCGGCAGGTTCGCCTTGATCAAGCCGGTGATGACGTCGACCGACGGGCGCTGCGTCGCAAGAATCAGGTGGATGCCCACCGCGCGCGCCATCTGTGCGAGACGCGCGATCGATTCTTCGACCTCGTTGCCAGCGACCATCATCAGGTCCGCCAGCTCGTCGATCAGGAGGACGATGAAGGGCAGCGGCTTGATCTCGGTGCCCTCGTCGTCGGTCACCGGGCCGTTCTTCTCGGCCTGGGCCAGCTTCAGGTTGCGGTTGTACTGCTCGATGTTGCGGACGCCGACGGCCGCGAGCGTCTTGTAGCGCTCCTCCATCTCGTGGACTGCCCATTTCAGCGCATTCGCCGCCTGCTTCGGATCAACGACGACCGGCGTCAGCAGGTGCGGAATGTCCTCGTACATCCCGAGCTCCAGGCGCTTCGGGTCGATCATGATCAACCGGACGTCGTCCGGAGTGGCGCGGAAGAGGATGCTCGAGAGCATCCCATTCACGCTGACTGATTTGCCGGTACCGGTGGACCCCGCAATCAGGAGGTGCGGCATGGTGGCGAGGTCGTAGACGAACGGCTCGCCGTGGATGCTCTTGCCGAGCGCGAGGGTCAGCTTCGACTGGGAGCGTCGATAGCTGTCGGACTCGAGCAGCTCACGGAGCGAGATCTGTTCGCGGTTCGGATTGGGGATCTGAATGCCGACCGTGGACTTGCCCGGAATCCTGTCGATCAGCACCGACTCGGCCTGCATCGCGAGGCAGAGATCGTCGGCGAGGCCGGTGATCTTGCTGTACTTCACGCCGGCGTCAGGCTTGAACTCGTAGGTGGTGACGACAGGGCCGGGGTGGATCTGAACCACCGAGCCTTCGACCGAGAACTCGCGGCACTTGTCTTCGAGCAGCCGCGCGCCCTCCATGAGCTCGCGCTCGTCGATCTTGCGTTCGGTCTTCGGTGCATCGAGGAGCGCCAGCGGCGGGAAGGTATACGTTCCCTTCTTGCGTTCCGCCGGCAGCTTTTCAGGGTCGGGCAGTGGCAGAGGCGCCGGGGTAGGGACCGGCTTCTTGATTGCCGGCGGAGGTGTCGGTCTCGACGATGCGGCCTTCAGGGCGGCGGCCGCGGCGCCAACCATTGCCGCGGTGCGGGAGGCCTTCGTCGGGGCGGGCTCATCAGCCTCGCGGGTCTGAATCCGCGGTTTGGCATTGGCCGCACGCGCCGCGGCCGCCACGAGCGCGGGATCGTCGGCGGTGCTCCTGCCGGAGGCAGCGGGGCCAGACGGTGCGTCACGGCCCTGTTTCCCGAGGTGCTTCCGCAGCACCTCGCGGCGCTGTTTCTCACGCTGCTTCTCGTCGCGGCGCGCGCGCAGCGCACCGAGCAGTGCCAGCCACTGGTCGGCAATCATCGAGCCGATCGCGGCAAACAGCCGGCCGAACGAAAACTGGGTCGACAGGATGACCGCCAGGAAGAGCAGGGCGAGGATGAAAATGATCGAGCCGGTGCGGTTCAGGTAATCGGCGAGCACACCGGCGATCAGCGAGCCCAGGTAGCCACCGGCGCGGAACTGCCGGCGACCGAGGTCCGCATCGAATACGAGCGCGAGGAACGCCGCACTGCAGGTATAGAGCAGTCCGCCGCCGAGGGCTTTCGTCCATGGCGCGTCCAGCGAACGGCACCAGAAGTAGTGCCAGCCGACGACGGCGATGATGACCGGGGTGAGATAGGCGGCATAGCCCACCACCTGGAACGACAGCTCGGCGAGGAAGGCGCCAACCCGGCCCGCGAAGTTCGCCGGGGGAAGGTCGGCGCCGGTATTGAAGAACCACACCGGGTCCGACCCGCTGTAACTGGCGAGCGCGATCAGCCAGATGAGCGAGAGCGCGAAGAGCGCGACGCCGACGATTTCGCTGAAACGGCGCGAGAGCGCGGATCCCGCCACGTCAGATCTCCATGATGACCGGCAGCACGAGCGGCCGGAGCCCTGATCGCTTGCGGAAGAATCGTTGCAGATCCACGCGGAGCCGCTCCTTGATCAGCCCCGGATCGGTCCGCTCTTCGACGCTCGCGCTCTCGAGAGAGCTCGCGAGCAACGAGGGAATCTCCTTCAACAGTGCCTCCGTGCGCGTGTCCAGGACGAACCCGCGCGTAATCACGTCGGGCGTTTCCTCGAGGGTTCCGGACTGCCGGCCGATGGCGACCACCGGCACCACGAGACCGTCGCCGGCGAGATGCCGGCGGTCGCGCAGCACTTCATCGCCGACTTCGCCGCTCCGGGTGCCGTCGATCAGCGTCCGCCCCGCCGGCAGCCGCTCGGCGACCCGGCCGCCCGTCCCGTCGAAACGGATGAGGTCGCCGTTCTCCGCGAGCACCACCTTTGTCGAAGGGGAGACGCGCGCCGCTGCCCGGGCGTGGCGGGCAAGCTGGCGGTACTCACCGTGTATCGGCACGAAGAAGCGGGGCCTGATCAGCGAGAGCATGAGCTTGAGCTCTTCATCGCTGCCGTGCCCCGAGACGTGGACATGGCGCGTGCCCTCGTACACGACCTCGGCACCCCGGCGCGCCACGTGGTTCATCACCCGGCCGATCGACTTCTCGTTGCCGGGGATCTCGCGCGCCGAGAACACCACCACGTCGTCGGGACTGAGCTTGACGTGGCGGTGATCATCGATCGCGATACGCGAGAGCGCCGCCTGCGGTTCACCCTGCGAGCCGGTGCAGATGCAGACGACGTCCTGCGCCGGAAGAGTCCGGACGTCACTGTCGCGGATTTGAACGCCCGCCGGCACGCGGAGATAACCGAGCCGCTGGGCGGTCTCCGAGTTATCGATCACACCGCGGCCGACGAAAGCGACCTGCCGGTCGAACTGCGCCGCGAGATCGACCAGGATCTGCATCCGGTAGATGCTCGACGCGAACATCGCGACCACGATCTTTCCGCGCGCGCTGGTGAAGATCTCTTCGAAGGCATCGGTCACTTCGAGCTCGGAACCGCTGAACCCACGCCGCTCGATATTGGTGCTGTCGGCGAGCAGGACATGGACGCCTGCAGCTCCGAGCTGCGCGATGCGATGAAAGTCGAACTGCTCGCCATCGAGCGGCGTCTGATCGATCTTGAAATCGCCGGTGTGCACGACCACGCCGCGCGGCGTCTCGATCGCGAGCGCCACACAGTCGGGCATGCTGTGCGTGACCCGGAGGAACTCGATCGTGAACGCGCCGACGGTGATGCGGTCCCGCGGCTTGACCCGCACCAGCCGTGACAAGGCCTGCTCGCCCAGCGCTTCCAGCTTGGGTTCCAGGAGAGCCAGGGTGAACGGGGTCCCGTAGACATTGCCGGTGAAGTGGGGCATCACGTGCGCCACGGCACCGATGTGATCCTCGTGGCCGTGCGTCAGCACCAGCGCCGAGATCGGGTAGCGCTCGAGCGGACGCAGGTCGGGGATGATCAAATCCACCCCGAGCAGCTCCGGCTCGGGGAACATCACCCCGGCATCGACCAGGATTGCCGTCTCCCCGCAGGCGACGACCATCATATTCATGCCGAACTCGCCGACGCCGCCGAGCGGCACGATCTCGAGCGGCGGCACGTCGATGCCCGGAGAATCAGCAGGACTCATCGGTCAGCAGCGTCCATTCCTTGAGCCAGGCCTTTCGGCTCGCCGTCACGAAGACAGCAATGGATTCCCAGCCAGGAGGTCTGGTCGTGAAACCTGGAACACGGAAACGAGCCGGCGACCATCCGGGCGGATGGGCCGCATCGTGGGGCGGCGGGCGCCGCGATTCACCCGTGTTTTCCGGCAACCCGCTGGGACGGGGTGTCGAAGCTCGGGCAAGACGATAGCACGAAGATGGCTGGAAGCATCAGTAAATTAACGAGTTCACCGGTCCGACCCGCTCGTGAACCGGTCGGCGAGCCGGGTCAGCTCGGCGAGATCCAGGGTCTCGGGGCGGCGTGACGGATCGATCCCGGCACCCTCCAGCGCCGCCACGGGCCGGATGTTTCGCCCCTCGGAAAACGGGCCCAAGGCGTTTGCCAGCGTCTTCCGACGCTGGGTGAACATCGAGCGGACCATGGCCTCGAACACCCGCTCGTCGCGGGGAGGCGCCGGCGGCGGCCGGAATGTCAGCCGGACGACCGCGGAGTGGACCTTGGGTGCAGGGCGAAAAGCGCCCGGCGGCAGGGTCAGCATCCGCCGCACGTCCGCGTGCAACTGCACCGAGATCGACAGCACACCGTAGTCGCCGCTGCCCGGCCGCGCCGCGAGCCGCTCGGCGACCTCTCGTTGCAGCATGAAGGTCGCGTCAACGATCCGAGACGTCCGGGCAACGTCGATCACCTTGAACAGAATCGGAGAGGAGAGGTTGTAGGGAAGGTTGCCCGCGACGCGCACCGGCGCGGCCTCGAGAAACCGCGCGAGGTCAAGGTCGAGAAAATCAGCGACGACGAGCTCGACGTTCGAGGGAAGGTCCGGCCCGAGTGCCGCGGCCAGGTCGCGATCGACCTCGATCGCAGTGAGATGAGCGACACGCGGAGCGAGCTCGAGCGTCAGCGCGCCGGGGCCCGCCCCAATCTCCAGGAACCTCTCGTCCGGCTTCGGCTCGATCGCCGCCACGAGCTTGTCAGCCCACGCCGGCTCGAGGAAATGTTGGCCGAATCGTCTTCGCGCGCGAACCATCGGCGCTCCGCCCCTCATTGCCAACATTGCCAACATTGCCAACATTCACCGCGGCTCACCCGAGGAACAGGGCAGGATTCTTTCAATGTTGGCAATCTTGGCAATGTTGGCAATGTTGGCAATGCGCTAGTCGTCGACCGACTCCCCCCGCCAATACTTCTCTTCGATCTCCTCGATCTGCTCCTCGCTCATCCCAAAGTAGTGGCCGAACTCGTGAATCACCGTCTCGGCGACGCAGTCGCGGATCTCGTCCTCGGTATCGCAGGCGTCGAGGATGGGTCCCTGGTAGATGGAAATGCGGTCGGGCAGCGAATTGCCATGGCCCCAGCTGCGCTCCGGCAGGGGAGTGCCCTGATAAAGACCAAACAGAGTGTCGCCAGGCTCCACCTCGAGCTCCTCGAGGATATGCGGCGGCGGCTCGTCCTCGACGATGACAGCGACATTCTTCATCTCGGCGCGGAACCGACGCGGGATGTCGCGCAGGGCTTCCTCGACCAGCCTGGTAAAGTGTTCGCGGCTGATGGCCACACGCCTCATTTCGCTCTCCTGCGGGCGACGGCTTTCTTTGCGCCTGACAGTACCCGCCGGACCAGTGATTTCTTTTTCGGCACGGCTCCCACCGTTGCCCGGTAATAGTTGCAGTCGTCCCGAACCGCGCACTTCTCGCACAGCGGCCGCGGCTTGCAGATGCGGCGGCCGTGAAGGATCAGCGTGTCAGAGGTGACGGTCCATTTCGGAGGCGGCATCGCTCCGCAGAGCTGCCGTTCGACGATTTCCGGATCGTCTCCTCTTGCGATCCCTATGCGGTTCGCGACTCGGAGCACGTGACGATCGACAGGCAACCCGGGCACCCCAAGGGCATGGCCCAGTACGACATTCGCGGTCTTGCGGCCGACGCCCGGCAGCTTGACGAGCGCCTCCATCGTCGCCGGGATTTCGCCATCGTGTTCCGCGACGACCGCGGTCGCCATGCCGATCAGCGACTTGGACTTGGCGCGGAAGAATCCGGTGGACTGAATCTGCGGTTCGAGCTCGGTCGTCGTCGCCTGCGCCAGCACGCGCGCGTCGGGATAGCGCTCGAACAGCGCGGGCGTGACCTGGTTCACGCGCTCGTCGGTGCACTGCGCGGACAGGATCGTGGCAACCAGCAGCTCGTACGGCGTGTGGAAGTTCAGCTCGGTAAACGCGTTGGGGTGCTGCCGTTCGAGCTTCGCCATGATGCGGCGGGTCTCGTCCGGTGTCTTCGAGGGCTTCGGCGATTTCGATCGCGCAGCTGGACGAGTCGGCACCTGCCGATTGTATCGCCGACTATTTGCTCGAGCTCTTCCCGCGATCCGTCGTCGCCGTCAGCAGCGCGATCAAGGCCCTGCCGCCGCCCTTCACCTTCGACGTCCCGACGACGACGGTCTCGCCATCGTCCATGCGGAAGGATGTATCGATCACTGCGCGGCCACCGGCCTTGGTGGACGATGCGGAGAGCGACTGCTTCAGCTCTCCGATCCGGCGGGTGACCGCAGCCAGCTGGGCCTCCTGGCGCTTGACCTCGTTCGGATCCTGGGCGCCGACCTCGACTTGTTTCCGGCCCTTGTTGATCAAGATCTGAAGATCGTCGCGTTCACGTTCGAGCTGAAAAATGTCGCGGCTGATTTCCAGCGTGGTGGCGTCCGCCTTCCCGAGCTCCTTCGGATGCAGCGCCGTCCGGCTGTTTCCGTCACCGGCGAAAGGCGTCGTCGCGTCACTCGCCTCGCGCAGGAAGAACCTGACGGAGATTCCGGTCTGGTTGAATCCCCGGGCGTCGGGCTGCATTGTGGGCGACGCCCGCAGCTCGAGTTCGTACTCCTGGTCCTCGGTGCCACGCAGCCGGGTGATTGCCGGCCCCGAGTTGCTGGCGAGCACCCACTGGGTGTCGAGCAGTCGATAGCCCTTGTACGGCAGGAAGTCCTTCATGTCGGTGAGCGCCTTGCGCGCCGCAACCGGGACCGTGTCCAGTCCGCCCGCATCCTGCATGTCGCCCAGAAGCAGCACCACGTTGAAGCCGCGCCGGGGCGTCGGCTCGGGACTCGTCACCTTCGCCTTGAGCGCCTGTTTGGGCGCGGTCTCATCGGCCGCTTGCTGTGCGTCAGCGTGCGTCGACGCCAGCGCGACACACGCGAGGGCAACAGAAAAAAACAGAGGACGCACCTTCATGGCAGGGTTCCTTTCACCTCGAAGCCGGGATCGAACACCCAGATGATCCGCGTCCCCCCGGGAGTTGAGAAGTGCAGCTGCTGCCGCGCCGTTACAGGAGCTTCGTCGGTCGCCGTGACCAGTGCCGGATCGATTGGTTCGACCCGGACGACGCTGTCATCGGTGAGCCTTCCACCCTGGAGGGACGTCAACAATCCGACGCTCACCAGTGTGAGCACGGCTGCCGTTGCCGCGAAGGCGCGGGACCAGGTCCGCCCGCTGCGTTCTTCGGGCACGACGGCGGCCAGCACCGCACGCCGCATCCGCTGCGACGTTTCGGGCTCGACGTCGTCCCGCAGCGCACGACCCGCATCGCGAAGCCGGATTCGCCAGTCAGTCATCGTTTGTCTCCGAGCACGCGCGCCATCTCGCGGCGTGCCCGCATCAGGTGCCATCGGACCGTCACCGGAGTCACGCCGAGCAGCCGCGCAACCTGGCCGATTGGCGTGCCCTCGAGCTCCGAGAGGACCAGAATCGCCCGCCGCTTTGCCGGCAGCAGATCGAGAGCCCGCCACACCGTCGCATGTGCGACCAGGCCGGGCTCTGGATTGGTAGCACCAGGCGCACTCACATTCCCTTCCGCCACGGCGCGCAGGTGGACCGCCGCATGCCGCCAGTTATCGCGACAGACGTTGATCAGGACCCGGACGAGCCACGCTTCCTCATTGGGCATGCCGCGGGGAACGCGCCCGGGCGCGCGCGCCACGCGCAGGAACGTTTCCTGGACGAGGTCGGCAGGATCGTCGGGGCGCCGCGCCAGGCGCCGCGCCAGGCGGAACAGGCGCTGATGATGGGCGTCGAACAACTCGGCCACGCGGCCGGCGGGATCGTCGCCGGTTCCACCCATCGCTGCCGGAACCGCCACGGCGTGTGCGTCCGTCGCCATTGTCTGGAAGTGTAGACGCTCGGGCCCGGGTGGGTGTTGGTCGGGAGTCCGGCGGTTCGGCGGCTCGGGGGTTCGCGATCCGGATTTATTTGTAGGGCCGGGTCTTTAGACCCGGTCGATCAATGCACCGGCCCCTTGTCCCAGCTTGCGCCGGTCGACTCCGAAAAGATGCGCATGTGTTCCTGGAGCGCGGCAATCAGGTTGGGCACGACCTGGAGCGGCACCACGATCTTGGCGCGCACCGGCGCCTTGACCGTGTGCTCGGCTTCCGCCGCCTTGATGTCCCGCTCCGAGAGCGGCAGGACCTCGCAGAACGCCAGCGTGAAATCGAAGGGCGTGTGCGAAATGGCGCAGAAGTTCGCGTAGGTCCGCGGCAGATCGGCGGAATCGTCCGGCACGATCGTGAAGTTGATTTGTTTGCGGTCAGTCATTGTTTGAGTCGGGGTATGAGCCGGGCCCGGGCCGATTGGCGCGAGCCCGTGAAGCTCTAGTATCGCCTCATTACTCCTACAACGACACCCTGAACGACGACCTGATCGGCCGGAACCACGATCGGCTGCACCGCAGGATTGGCCGGTTGCAGTCGAATCCGTCCCTGCTCGCGATAGAGCTTCTTGAGCGTGACGTCGCTGCCATTGACCATGGCAATGACCATTTCTCCGTTGTCCGCCGTTCGACGATCTTCCACAATGACGAAATCGCCATCGCGAATCTGCTCGTCGATCATCGAGTCGCCCTTGACCCGCAGGACGTAGGTCTCGCGCTTGCCCACGAGATCCTCGGGAACGGCGATCGTCTCGTTGCCGACGACCGCCTCGATCGGTGCGCCTGCCGCGACGAAACCAAGCAGCGGCAGTTCGACGGCGCGACCGCCCGTTTTGTTGGGGACCATCTCCACGGATCGGCTCCGGTTCCAGGCGCGCCGGATGAAGCCCTTTTCCTGCAGATTCGTGAGATGTTTGTGGACCGTCGCGAGGGAGGAGAGGTTGAACCGGCGCCCGATTTCCTCGAGGCTCGGAGCATACCCGTGCTGCTGAATGAACTCGTTGAGGAAATCGAGAATTTCCCGCTGACGTTTCGTAAGTGGCAGCATGCGCGCACTATAGACAAACAAAAAGCGAAAGTCAATTGATGCGCTTGCCGACTCTGCCACCCCTCGGTCCGGAGCGGACCTTCGACGTCATCGCGCTCGGCCTCAACAGTCTCGACGTGGTCGCGGTCGTGCCGCATCACCCATCGCCCGGCGGAAAGACACGGATCGAACGGTTCGCCACGTTGCCGGGAGGGCAGAGCGCGAGCGCGGCGGTCGGCTGCGCGCGTCTCGGCTGGAAAACGCAATACATCGGCACGTTCGGGGATGACGACGCGGCGCGGATTGGCATCGAGAGCCTCGAGCGTGACCAGGTCGATACCTCGCTGGTGCGGCGCATCCCTGACGCCACGAGCCATACCTCGCTGGTGCTCGTGGACGTCCGCAGTGGCGACCGGACGGTCATCTGGTATCGGGATCCCCGGCTCGCGATGTCGGCCGAGGACGTGCCGGTCGACGCGATCAGCAAGGGCCGCGTCCTGCTCGTCGACGATCATGAACCGCTGGCCGCGACGGTTGCCGCGCGCGCGGCCCGCGAAGCGGGCGTACGCACCGTGATCGACGTCGAAAAGCTCCGGCCCGGGACCGAGGAGCTGTTGCAGCACATCGACGTGATCATCGCGGCGGAACACTTTCCATCCGAGTTGACCGGCCTCCCCGATCTCGGCGCGGCGCTTCGTGAAATGGCCCGCCGGTTCGAGCCGGCGCACACCTGCGCCACGCTGGGACCGAAGGGGAGCTTGTCGCTCGTCGACGGCAAGGAAGTCCGGACGCCGGCATTCGAGGTCCACGTCGAAGACACGACCGGCGCGGGCGACGCCTTCCGGGCGGGCTTCATTTCAGGCTGGCTTCGCGCGGGGTCGAATCCGAACGTTCACGACGTATTGCGCTACGCCCACGGCGTCGCGGCGCTGAACTGTCGGGGCCTCGGCGCCCGCGACGCGTTGCCCCGGCCCGCCGAGGTGCTCGAGCTCATCAGACGGGGGTGACGAGTAACTTCTTCCCGGTCCGCGCTGTCTAAGCCTCTGAGCCGTCTATGTCTGCCGATGCTCTATCGCTCTCTTCGAGGATCGCGCTGCAGCGACACGCGGCATCGGGCCGCTCGCGCCGCGCGCGGCTTCCGATGACCGCGGTCGACGACGGCACGCTGGTGCAGCAGTGCCTGGCCGGCGATCCGTCGGCGTTCGACGAGCTGGTAGAGCGGCACCGCCGGCAGGTCTACCAGGTGTGCTATCGCTTCGTGAACAACCACGAGGACGCGAGCGACCTGGCGCAGGACGCGTTTCTGCGGGCGTACCGCGCGCTGCACACCTTCAAGGGGAATTCAGCGTTCAGCACCTGGCTGTATCGGGTCGCAGTCAATGTCTGCCTCAATCGCGTGTCTGAAAAACGGGCCGCGACCGAGCCCATCGACGAGCGTGAACACCAGGATGTCCGTGGTGAATCGCCGGATCGCGGCGTGCTGCGGCGGGAACAGGCCGCCAGCGTTCGCGCGGCGATTGCCCGGCTGCCCAAAAAACAGCGCGCCACGATGATCCTCCGCATGTATCACGAGCTGCCGCACGAACAGATCGCGGCGATCCTCGGGAGCTCGGTCGGGGCGGTGAAAGCCAACTTCTTTCACGCGCTCGCGAACCTGAAGAAACTGTTACAGGAGAAGGCTCGATGAGCCAGGGCGCTCCCCGCGACGCGGCTGCGGGACCACATCTCGCCGGGCACGAGCTCGTCGACGCGCTCGACGGCACGCTCGACCCGCGGCGGCTGGCTCACGCCGCCAGTTGCCGCACCTGCTCGGAGCAGATCGAGGAGTTGCGTGCCATCGCCGGCGATGTGGCCGCTGTCGACGTGCCCGAACCGCCGGCATTCTTCTGGAACCAGCTCTCGGCCCGCGTGCGTGCGGCTGTGGCAGTGGAACAGCACCCGGGTCCAGCGTCCCTGGCGTGGCGTCGGTGGGGACGGCCTGCGCTTGCGATTGCCGCGGCGGTCGTGATCGTGGGAACCATCGCGTCTCTCACGGGGCTCTGGCCATCGAGCTCCGGCACGTCGACGCCGCCGCCAGTCGCACTACAGACTCAGGACGACCTCGAACCCGACGAAAACGTCTTCGCGCAGATCGACAACGACGAGGCCTGGGCGCTGGTCCGTACGCTGGCTGAAGATCTCGACCACGACGAGATGGAAGGCGAAGGTGTTTCCGCGCGCCCGGGAGCCGCCGATCACCTGGCGTCAGAGCTCACCGCGGCGGAACGGATCGAGCTCGCCAGGCTTCTCCAGGAACAATTGAAGAATCAGTCATCGGACTCGGCATCATGAGTCGGGTCATCCGCCGCGCCGTCGTTCTCTCGTTTCTTCTTTCCGGCTCCGCGCAGGCGCAAGAGCCGGCGCCGCAGCCGCCTCCCTCCGAAGCGCGGGGTGGGCGCGCCGCCCAGGGCGTCCGGCCCGCCGAGCTCGCGGCGATGCTCGACGCGTGGGCAATCGTGCAGGCTCAGACAGCGCTCCAGCTCAATGACTCGCAATATGGGCAGTTCGTCACGCGGTTGAAGCGGCTGCAGGAAACCAGGCGCCGCAACTCCCAGATGCGAAATCGGCTGCTGCTGCAGGTTCGGGCGCTCGTGGCCCCCGGAGTGACGCCAGACGAGGCGGCAATCCGCGAGAAGCTCAAGGCGCTCCGCGATCACGACGAGCAGACCGCGACGGCGCTGCGACGGGAAAGCGAGGCCGTGGACGAAGTCCTCGACGCACGACAGCAGGGGCTCTTCCGGCTGTTCGAAGAACGGCTCGAGAGGCAGAAACTCGACCTCCTGATGAGAGCGCGCGATCGTGCCGCCCGTCCCGGCCCAGGCGTGAAGCCTGGCGGCGGTGGAGCGGGAGACCGCTGAGAGGAAACCTGTCGGTCCCGGCGGGTTTACAATGGCGCATGGTGTCCAGAACCCGGCTCGCCGCGTCCGTGCTTGTGCTGGCGCTCTTGGGCGCGTCGGTCACCCTCTCGGCCCGCCTGAGCAAGCAGGAAGCCGATCAGTTCTCGGCGAAACTCTCCCGCATCGTCCAGCACGGGAACGTGAAGTCACTCAAGCCGGTTGCCGCTCAAACCACACAGATCAGCGACAACGAGCTCAACGCTTATTTCAAGTACAACGCGGGCAGCCAGATCCCGGTGGGGATCGTCGACCCCACCATCAACGCGCTCGGTGACGGCCGCGTCGGCGGGCGGGCAGTCGTCGATCTCGATGCCGTGCGGAAACAAAAGCAGCGCGGCTGGCTCGATCCGCTCGGCTACATGACCGGCCGGCTGCCGATCACCGCGAGAGGAACACTTACGACCAAGGACGGCGTGGGAAAGTTCAACCTCGAGTCCGCGGAAATCTCCGGCGTGACGATTCCGAAGACGGTGCTGCAGGAGCTCCTGAGCTACTATTCGCGCAGCAAGGAAAACCCCGGCGGGATCAACATGGACGACCCGTTCGAACTCCCGGCGCGCATCCGCGAGATCAGGGTCGGCAAGGCCACATCGACCATCGTTCAACAATGAATTCGGTACCAGTCCGGTGAACCCGGGATCCGGGGTCCGGACTACCGGATCCCGGACTACCGACTCACGTCAGCTCCCGAATGGATCCCCTCGCGTCGGCGCTTCAATATCTCAAGGGCGTCGGCCCGCGGCGTGCCGCGGATCTCCAGCGCGTTGGTCTCTCCACCGTCGAGGATCTCCTGTACCGCTTTCCGATGCGCTACGAAGATCGTGGCGCGTTCAGGACGATCGCCTCGTTGAGACCTGGCGTCGTCGCCTCGATCTCGGCCGAAGTGATCAGCTCCGGCGTGCGCCCGACCCGGCGGCCTCGCTTCAAGATCTTCGAGATGCTGGTGCGCGACCACACCGGCTCGCTGCGGGCGATCTGGTTCAATCAGCCGTTTCTCGCCGACGTCTTCCATCCGCATCAACGTGTCGTCCTGTACGGCAAGCTGGAGCTGTCGTCGCACGGGCTGCAGTTCCAGAATCCCCAGTACGAGATCGTCCGCGCCGACGGGGACGACGAGAGCGGCGAGGGCGAGAGTGCACCGGCCGAGACGGAGGGTCTGCACACCGGCCGGATCGTCCCGATTTACGAGAAGACCGGCACCCTGACGACCAAGATGCAGCGGGCACTGGTGTTCCAGGCGCTGGCGCAGCTGCCGCAGGAACTGCCGGACCCGCTCCCCCCCGACATCCGTCGCCGGGAAGCGCTGATTGACCGCCGGCGCGCGCTGACGGAAGTGCATTTCCCGTCCGAAGGCACCAGCCTCGACGCGCTGAACTCGTTCCGGTCCGAAGCGCATCGACGCCTCATCTTCGAAGAGTTCTTCTTCTTTCAGCTGGGCATCCTGCTGCGGCGGCGGCGATCCGACGCCGACCGGAAGGCGAGACCTGTCGTCATCACGGAGGAGATTCGAGAGTCGGCACGCCGGGTCCTCCCATTCAAGCTGACCGGCGATCAGAAGAAGGCCATCGCCGAGATCGTCGGCGACATGAAGCTGCCGAAACCGATGAACCGGCTTCTCCAGGGAGACGTCGGATCGGGAAAGACGATCGTCGCGCTGATGGCCGCGCTGGTGGCGATGGAAAACAACCTGCAGGTCGCGTTCATGGCGCCGACCGAGATCCTGGCGGAGCAGCATTTCATCAACATCCGGCGGCTGCTCGAGTCGTCTCGCTTCCGGCTGACGCTGCTCACCGGCGCGACCACGGCAAAGCGGAGGCGTGAGATTCAGGCCGAGCTCGCCGGCGGGTCGATGCACATGGTGGTGGGCACCCATGCGCTGCTCGAGGAGCCCGTGGCGTTTCGGGAGCTCGGCCTCGTAATCATCGACGAGCAGCATCGCTTCGGCGTTTTGCAGCGGGCGGCGCTCCGCGCGAAGGGGCTTCACCCGGACGTGCTCGTCATGACCGCCACACCGATCCCGCGCACGCTCGCGCTCACCGCGTACGGCGACCTGGATACGTCGGTGATGCGTGAAATGCCGCCAGGCCGGCGCCCGATCAAGACCACCGCCAGGCCGGAGTCCCGGCGGGAGCAGATTTACGAGTTCATCCGCGAACAGCTCGACCAGGGACGGCAGGCCTACGTGATTTATCCGCTGGTGGAGGAGTCCGCGAAGGTGGACTTGAGGGCCGCCACCGAGATGGCCGATCACCTCGCGCTCGATGTTTTCCCCGCGTACCGCGTAGGGCTGCTGCACGGCAAGATGAAACAGGACGCCAAGGATCGCGTCATGGGCGCCTTCGCGCGCGGAGAGCTCCAGGTGCTGGTCGCGACCACCGTCGTCGAAGTCGGCGTGGATGTCGCGAACGCTTCAGTGATGCTGATTGAGCACGCCGAGCGCTTCGGCCTGTCGCAGCTGCACCAGCTCCGCGGCCGGGTCGGGCGCGGCTCCTACCAGTCGTTCTGCGTGCTCCTTTATCAGGAGCCGCTGACGGAAGACGGCCGCGCGCGCCTCAAGGCACTGACCGATACCGCTGACGGCTTCGAGATTGCCGAACGCGACCTGCAGCTCCGCGGTCCCGGCGACTTCTTCGGCACACGCCAGTCCGGCCTCCCGACCCTGCGTGTCGGCGACCTCCTGCGCGACCACAAACTGCTCGAAATCGCCCGTCGTGAAGCTGCGGCCGCGTTGGACGATCCGCAGCAGACGGCCGCGCTGACGGCCATGGTCAGCGCCAGCTGGGAGCAGCGATTCGGGCTGGTGGGGGTGGGGTAACAAGGTGCGAGTCATCGCCGGAACGCTGAAAGGCCGTCGCCTGTTTACTCCCGACTGGGACGGCCTCCGTCCCACCTCGGACAAGTTGCGCGAGACGCTCTTCAACGTGGTCGCGTCCCGGATCGATGGCGCGCGCGTACTCGACGGGTTTGCGGGAACCGGAGCAGTCGGGATTGAAGCGCTCAGCCGTGGCGCCGCGCACGTGACCTTCGTCGAGGCCGATGGCCGGGCGGTACGGCTCATCCAGCGCAACATCGATCACTGCCGAGTCAGCGACCGCTATGCTATTATCCGCGCGAGGTTTGCGGACGTCGCGCGCAGGTTGTCCGCAGGGTCGTTCGGCCTCGTGTTTCTCGATCCGCCGTACCAGTCAGACGACACGGCGGTGGTTCTCGAAGCGGCGGCGCGGCTCGTCGCACCTGATGGACTCGTGATTCTCGAGCACGCCCGGCGCGATGTCGCGCCAGAGGTGGCCGCCTCCATCATGAAGACGCGCAACATCCTCTCGGGTGACAGCGCGCTGACGATTTACGGAGCGAACGGCCACCAACCGACGACGGGTGGCTTCCGCCTTCCGCCTTCGCCATAGGCTCCGGCGGACCCGCCGTAGCTTCAGCGAAGGCGGGTTAGGCGGAACACGAACAGAGGGCCGAGCGACACATGCCCAGCGAAATCGTGGCCATCTATCCCGGGTCGTTCGACCCGCTGACCAATGGCCATGTCGACATCATCCAGCGCGGCTCGCGGTTGTTCGATCGCATCATCGTGGGGGTGCTGATCAACTTCGAGAAGGCGCCGCTCTTCACCGTGCAGGAGCGGGTCGCGATCGCGCGCGACGTGTTCAAGGGGTGGCACAACGTCGACGTCGACACCTTCGACGGGCTGCTCGTGGATTTCGCGCACAAGAAGCACGCGAGCGTGATCGTGCGCGGTTTGCGTGCGGTGTCGGACTTCGAATTCGAGCTGCAGATGGCGCTCATGAACCGCCGGCTGCGGCCCGAGGTGGAAACAGTGTTCATGATGCCGGCCGAGCCTTACACGTATGTGAGCTCGCGCCTGGTGAAGGAAGTGGTCGCGCTCGGCGGTTCCGTGCACGGTCTGGTGCCGGAGCTCGTCGAGGAGCGCCTGCGCGAGAAGAAGCTCGCGCGGGAAACCTTGAGGGCGTAATCGAATGCTTGCGGCACGTGCCGGACGAATTGCAACTTCGCCGACGATGAAGGTGGCCGCCGAGGCCATCAAGCTGAAGGCTCAGGGGATCGACGTCATCGACTTCGGCGCCGGCGAGCCGGACTTCCCGACGCCGCGTCACATCGGCGACGCCGCCAAGGCCGCGATCGACGCGAACTTCACGAAGTACACGACCAACTCCGGCACCGAGGAGCTCAAGCGCGCGGTGGTCGCGCGCTATCGGGAGGACTACGGCGTCGAGTTTTCGACGAGCGAAGTCATCATCACCGCGGGCGGGAAACAGGCCCTGTACAACGCCGTCATGGTGTTGTTCGGACCCGGCGACGAGGTCATCACCCACATGCCGGGCTGGCCGACGCTGGTCGAGCAGATCAAGCTCGCCGAGGCGGCGCCGGTCATTGTCCATACAAAGGCCGAGGACGGATTCAACCTGAAGGCTGACGCCATTCTGGCCGCGGTCACGCCCAGGACGAAGGGCATCATCATCAATTCGCCCGGCAATCCGACCGGCGCGTTGATCACGGAAGACGAGTTGGCGAAGGTGGCTGACGACGCCGCGAAGCGCGGGATCTGGATTCTCGTCGACCTCTGTTACGAGAAACTGATTTACGACCCGGTACCGCACAACCTCGTGAAGGTGCTGACCTCGCGCATGCGCGGTCGGGCGGTCATCTGCGGATCCGCCTCGAAGGCTTATGCGATGACCGGCTGGCGCTGTGGCTGGACGATCGCGCCGAAAGAGGTGGTGGCGGCCGAGAACGCGCTGCAGAGCCATTCGACATCGAATGTCTGCTCGATCACGCAAAAGGCGGTCGTCGCGGGACTGGTCGGACCGCAGGACTGCGTCACCGAGATGCTGAACGAGTACCGCAAGCGGCGCGACCAGGTCTGCGAGTGGCTCGCCGCCGAGCCTCGCATCCGCATCGTCAAGCCGGCGGGCGCGTTCTACCTGTTCCCGGATGTCAGCGAGTTCCTCTCGCCGGACACGATCCGCACGACCGCGGAGCTCGCGCAGGTCCTGCTGGACGAGGCGCGTGTGGCGATCACTCCGGGGGAGGCGTTCGACTCTCCAGGATTCTTCCGGCTGTCGTACGCGACCTCGATGACGGACCTCGAGCGCGGAACGGCGAGGATCCTGGAGTTCATGCGGGTGCTGGAAAGCCGCGGGGCGGCTGCGCGCGCGTGAGTTGAACGATCCGCGTTGCTCGATCCAGACGCTCTCGACGCGCTCCGCGCAATCGTCGGTCCCGAGTTCCTCAAGATCGATGAGGACTCCCGGATCGCGTATGGCACTGACGCGCTGAAACGCGGCACCCCGGCCGACGCCGTCGCTTGTCCGGCCAACACCCAACAAGTCGCCGCGATCGCGCGGCTTTGTACTACCCGTCACATCCCCCTGGTCCCCCGTGGCGCCGGCACCGGCTACACGGGGGGCTCCGTCCCGCGGCACGGGGGCGTCGTCATCTCGCTCGAACGGTTCAATCGAATCCTCGAGATCGACGAGGCCAACCTGCTGGCTGTCGTCGAGCCCAATGTGATCACCGGCGATCTGCAGGATGCGGTCGAGCGAATCGGTCTTTTCTATCCGCCCGATCCAGCGTCGCTTCGGCAGTGCTCGCTCGGAGGGAACGTCGCGGAGTGCGCCGGTGGTCCACGCGCGTTCAAGTACGGGACCACGAAACGCTACGTACTCGGACTCGAGGCGGTGTTGCCGACCGGCGAAATCGTCAGGACCGGCGGAAAGACCGTGAAGAACGTCGTCGGCTACGACCTCACGCAGCTGCTGGTTGGATCCGAAGGCACGCTGGCGATCATCACGAAGATCATCCTCCGCCTGATTCCGCGGCCGCCGTTCCAGGCAACGCTTCGCGCGACGTTCGACAGCATCGAGGCCGCCACCGCAGCGGTCGTCCACGTCACGCGCGCACGGGTAGTGCCCGCCGCCCTCGAGCTGATCGATGGCGACACGCTTGAAGCCGTCGCGCAGAACCTCGGCGTTCGCTCGCTCGCGCCGGAAGGCACCGCGGCGCTGCTGCTGCTCGAAGTGGACGGCGTCGAATCGGCGGTGGAGGAGGAAGCCTCACGGGCTGAGCGGGCCTGCCGCGACGCAGGCGCGACCGAGGTACTGCGGGCGCGAGACGAGGCCGAGCGCCAGGAACTGTGGCGGGTGCGCCGGGAAATGTCGGTGTCGCTGAAGAAGATTGCCGCCCTCAAGTTCAACCATGACGTCGTCGTGCCCAAGGGACGAATCCCGCAGCTGTTCGAGCTGGTGGCGCGGCTGCGCCACGACTTCCGCCTGCGCGTCCCGTCCTTCGGCCACGCCGGCGACGGCAACATCCACGTGAACTTCATGGTCGATCCGAACGATCCCGACGAGGTCGCCAGGGCCAGGGCGGCCGAGCCGGTGCTGTTCGAGGGCGTCGTGGCGCTCGAAGGCTCGATCAGCGGCGAGCACGGGATTGGCTTCACCAAGGCGCCGTTTCTTCCGATCGAGCTGACCGCAGACGAGATCGCGCTGATGCGGCGTGTGAAGCAGGCGTTCGATCCGAATGGGATACTGAATCCGGGAAAGATCTTCGCTGACAACTGACGCGGGTTCGCGGTTCGCGGTTCGCGGGCTCGCGAGTTCGGAAACTCGGAGTAATCAGGACATCTGTTGCCAATCCGAGCAGCCGATTGCCTCTGGTCAGCAAGACCTGCGACCCCGCGAACCGCGAGCCCGCGACCCGGGATGTTATCCTGCTACCTATGCTCAATCGCCGTTGCGGTCTGACCTTCCTCCCGCTTCTCTTCACCGTGCTGGCCTGCAGCCAGCCGGCCGCGCAAAGCCGCAAGGATGCCGAGGCGTTCAAGAAGGAAATCGAGGCGTTGAAGGCGCAGCAGGCAGAGATGCAGAAGAGCCTCGACGAGGTCCGCGAGTTCCTGAAGGCGGCCACCGGCGGGCGGTTCGGCGCGCCGTCGCTCGTCAACAGCAGCTTCGACATCTCCGGCCTGCCCGCCAACGGCCGGGCAACCGCACCGATCACGCTGATCGAGATCTCGGATTATCACTGTCCGTACTGCCGGCGGCACGTGCAGCAGACGCAGCCCCGGATCTATTCCGAGCTCGTGAACACCGGCAAGGTTCGTCACGTGTTCGTGCACTACCCGATTGCGCAGCTGCACCCGGACGCGTACCGGTCGCACGAGGCCGCTGCCTGCGCCAACGATCAGGGCAAGTTCTGGGACCTCCACAAGAAACTGTTCGACGCTCCGCTCAAGACCGTCGAGCAGCTCACCGCGGTGGCCGGCGACGCCGGCCTCGACGCCCCGGCATTCCGCTCGTGCCTGGAGTCCGGCAAACACGCACAGGAAGTGCAGGCGAGTGTCGAGCGGATCGCGAAGCTGAACGTGAGCGGCACGCCGATGTTCCTGCTGGGGCGTTCGTCCGGAGACTCAAAGGTCACCGTGGCGAGAGTCGTCGAAGGGGCGCAGCCGTACGAGGTGTTCAAGACATCGATCGACGAGATCCTCGCGGGGAAGTAGCCTCCGTCTTCACAACGTCCGGAAGCGCCGCCGGCCAGGCACGAACGGCGACGAAGTGATCTGCCCATCGAACGACGTGCCCCAGCGGCCCGGGATAGAGGTCCCGCACTTCGGGCACGCGCCGTCGGGCGTCAACCGATAGCTCTGGATGAAATAGCCGTAGCGCTCGACGACACGCGCTCCGCAGTTGTGGCAGTGCGTGTGCTCGAGATCGCCGACGCATCCCGGAAGATTGCCGGCATAGACATACCGCAGACCGTTCCGCTTGCCGATGTCGGCCGCCGCCATCAGCATCTCCGGCGTAGTGTTCTCCGGGTCGCTCATGCGGTAGTCCTTGTGGAAGGCAGTGACGTGCCACGGGATGTCGGGAGAGACGCCGGCCAGGAACGCCGTGAGCCGCGTGAGCTCTTCCGGGGCGTCGTTGAAGCCGGGAATCAGCAGCGTGACGATCTCCACCCAGATCCCCATCTCGTACAGCGCCCGTATCGTTTGGAGAATGGGTTCGAGCCGGCCTCCGAGCTGACGATAGTGCTTGTCATCGAAGCTCTTGAGATCGACCTTGTACAAATCAATCCAGGGGCGGAGAAACTCCAGCACGCGCTGCGTGCCGTTGCCGTTCGAGACGTATGCGGTCATGAGCCCCGCGTCGCGCGCGTGCTTGAAAATCTCGACGCCCCATTCGCTCGTAATCAGCGGCTCGTTGTAGGTGCTGACGACCACGCGCCCGCCGAGCCGCACGGCTTCCTCGACCAGCATCCTGGGATCGGCGTCGAGCGGGGGAGAGACCGCCTGCGGATCACGAAGCGCCTGCGACGTGACCCAGTTCTGACAGTACGAGCAGTGCAGATCGCAGCCGAGCATACCGACGCTGAATGCCAGAGCGCCCGGCCGCGCGTGAAAGAACGGCTTCTTCTCGATCGGATCGCACTGCACGCCGCCGACATACCCCCACGGCACGTGCAGCACGCCATCGCGCACGAATCGGACGCGGCACACGCCGTACGCCCCCTCGGGAATCGGACACTCGTGCCCGCAGGCGTAGCAGCGAATCCGCCCCTTCGAGATGGTCTCGATGAGCTCGGGCGCCGCCGGGGCCGTGCGCGCCTCGAGCACTTCAGCGAGGGTGGCCACAGGGTCGATTGTAGTCCCCCGGTCCGCGGTCCGCAGCCTGCGGCCCGCGGACCGGTAGAGCTCAGGATCATGCATCGGACCGCGGACTGCGGACTGCGGACTGCGGACCGCCGACTGCGGAACAATATGAAGTTATGTCCAAGACCGTCGCCGTGATTGGCGCTTCGAGCAAGAGGCACAAGTTCGGAAACAAGGCACTGCGTGCCTACATCAGGCAGGGCTACACGGTGCTGCCGATCAATCCGAACGAGCAGCAGGTCGAGGGGCTCGCGACCTATCCCTCTGTGCTCGATGTGCCAGGGCCGATCGACATGGCCACCGTCTATGTCCCCGGACACATCGGCGTGCGGGTGATGGAGGACATCGCGAAGAAGGGGATTCCGGAGGTCTGGCTCAACCCGGGGGCGGACGACGATGAGGTCGTGGAACGGGCCAGGGCCCTCGGCGTCAAGATCATCCAGGCGTGCAGCATCATGGCCATCGGCGACAGCCCGGGTCGGTACTGACCTTCACTTTCCACTTACGGCGGTTGGCGGTATGTTATCCGGCGCCGCGGCGTGCTGTCGCCGCGGCGATCGAGAGGTCCGATGAAGACAACTGCCTGTGTATCGACCATCGTGCTCGCGCTCGTCCTTGCGGCGTCAGCTGCCCGGCCCGTGGCTCAGGACAAGGCGCCCGAGGGCTTCGTCTCGTTGTTCAATGGCAAGGATCTGACCGGCTGGAAAATCCCGGAGGGCGACGGCGGCCACTGGAAAGTCGTCGACGGCGTGATCGACTACGACGCGGGCAGCCAGGCGAAGGGCGACAAGAGCCTCTGGACGGAGAAATCCTTCAAGAACTTTCAGTTGAAGGTCGACTGGCGCATCAAGGAGACGCCGTTCATCAGCAAGAACATGAAGATCGTCATGCCCGACGGGCGCAACAAGCGCGACGCCAGCGGGCAGGAGATCAACCTGACCGCACCGGATTCCGATTCTGGCCTGCTGCCGCGCGGCTCCGGCCGGGCGCAGTTCAACATCTGGTGCTGGCCGGTCGGCTCCGGCGAGATGTATGGCTACCGGACCGACCCGAAATCGCCGCCGGCCCTCAAGGCGGCCGTGACCCCGCGCATGAACGCCGACAACGACATCGGCCAATGGAACACGTTCGAGCTGACCGTGCAGGGCAGCGACGTCACGCTGTTCCTGAACGGCAAGAACGTCATTCCAAAAGTCACGCTGCCGGATCTCCCGGCCGAGGGCCCGATCGGGCTGCAACATCACGGCGGGCGTACGCCCGACGGCGGCTACAGCGGCATTCCGGCACTCGTGCAGTTCAGGAACATCTTCGTGAAGGAGATGCCGTAGCGCTCACAGCTGCTGACCGAGACGTGCCTGCAGCCGCGCGCGGAAGCGTCGGCCGACGCGGATCTCCGTCCGATCCCTGAGCACCGCCACGTAGTCGGCATGCGCATCCTGCCGGAGCTCCGCGACGACGTCGATGTTGACGATGGCGGAGCGATGGATGCGGACGAACCGTCGCGGATCGAGCGTCTCGTCGAGCGCCCCGAGCAGGGCGCGGTGCTGGTGGGTGGCCCCGTCGCGCGTGTGCAGCTTCACGTACATGCCGTCCGCCTCGATCCAGCCAATCTGATCGACGGGTAGCAACCGCACGCGATCCGAGCCGCGCACCACCAGGCGATCGATCGGCCGGCGCGTCGAACCGGACGACGTGCCCGGCGACATCGCGCCGGATCGCCCGAGCAGCGCCTGCAGTTGCGAAATCACCTGCTCGGCGTGCCCGGCCCGGACGTGACGCAGCCCATGATCCAGGGTCGCCTGGAACTTCTCGTCGCTGAACGGCTTCAGCAGATAGGCGATCGCGTGCGCCTCGAAGGCCCGCAGCGCGTACTCGTCGTAAGCGGTCACGAAGACTACTGCCGGCATCGGCACTGGCGGCCGGTCGCGCACGAGCGCGGAGAGGACGCCGAAACCATCGACCTCGGGCATCTGGACGTCGAGGAACATCAGCTGCACCGGCGTGCCAGCCCGCGACGCCGCGCGCAGGACATCGAGCGCTTCGTCCCCGCCGGCACAACAGCCGGCGATCTCCACCCGGCTGTCGCGCGTCAGCAACTTGCGCAGCCGCTCGCGCGCCGGCCGTTCGTCGTCCACGATCAGCGCGCGTGCGGTTGCCGAACCGGCTCCGGTCATCGGCCCTCCACGGCGTCGCCCGCATTCGCCTGGCCAGTCACGGGCCGATCCGGCACGTCGATCTCCACGTCGAGACCGCCGGATGTCCGTGGCTCGAGCCGGATGAGGCCCGGCCTTCCGTACAGATGCCCGAGTCGCGCCGACACGTTCCTCAGACCCACGCCGGCGTCCCGTTCGAAGTTCCACCCGGGCGGCAATCCAACGCCGTCATCCCGCACGCGGATCTGCAGCCCGGCGCCGCTGCGAGTGACGAAAACTTCGACATGGCCTCCGGACAGTCGCGTGCCGACACCATGGCGGATCGCATTCTCGACCAGCGGTTGCAACAGGAAGGCGGGAACCATCCGCGGCAACAGGTCATCGTCTGCGCGTACCGAGACCTGGAGGCGTCCCTCGAAGCGTGCGGATTCGATCGCGAGGAAGTCGTCGAGAAACGTCAATTCTTCCCCCAGCGTCACCAGCGGCTGCGCGGTGTGGCGGAGCGACGCGCGGAGCAGATCGCCGAGCTGGGCCATCAGCCGACGGGCCATTCGCGGATCTGACTCGGTGAAGGCGCTGATCGTGTTCAGCGCGTTGAACAGGAAATGCGGCTGCAGCTGCGCGCGCAGGCTCTGCAACCGTGCCTCCACCAGCCGTCGTTCGAGATCCGCAGTCCTGAGCGCGAGCTCGTGCGCCTCCTGGATTCCGCGTCTCGCCTCGGCAGCGTAGAGTCGCGCGAACGAGATACCGGCGATCACGGCATAGATGGGCAGGTCCGAATAGAACCGGTCGAGCAGATACGCGTGGTAGTCATCAGGAAAGGGACTGCCACGAAGCGGCCGAACAGCCAGCCGCATGGCGATCGTGATCGCCGTCCACACCACGCCGAGCGGCACGTGCATCGCCAGGCGCACCGGAAGCGTCGTGGCGCCGGCCAGCCACCGATCGAGTCGAAAGATGAGGGGAGTTACCAGTCCCCACGCGTACCAACGCGGCAGAGTCCAGTCGAGGGCCCGCGCCCAGGGCAGCCCGGCGAAGTACAGCTGCGTCGCGAAGAGGACCGCGATGGCGGTCCAGAGCAGATAGGCTCCGAACACCCTCAACACGCGCTGTGACGCGAGCCGGGTCGGATGGGTGATGCCGGCCGTCTGCGATGGGGAAGCGGTAGTATGCAACTGAGGGCTACTGTCCCCGATTCGTCGCGCCGCGTCCAGTACCGACCGTTCGCATCATGGGACCGGTGTTCATTGCGTCCGGCCGTCGTTCGTCTATGTCATGTTCAGACTCGGCGCGAGTGCTGCTACGTTCTAGCAGCGCCACACACTGGCTTCTGCCAAAAGGCGGAAGCCACCCCAATGACTGAGCCCGCCTCGCCCGGAGTGCAGAGTGCGAAGGTAGCTGGCAGGAGGACTTGTCCGATGACCATCACTCGTCAGCACATCGTCCGGCCTGCTGTGTTGTTCATGCTCTCCGCGCTTCCATGCGTGTCGGCGGGGCAGACCGTCGATCAGCTCGTCCCGCAGCGCGTCAAGCTCGAGGCGGTCGAATTCAAGGGCAAGCGCGCCATCAAGATCGTCGAGGATGGCCAGGTCCCGAATGGAGAGGCGTACGCTGTGGTCAAAGGCACACCGTTCCACAACGGCACGATCGAGGTTGAGATGGCCGGCCTCCCCGCCAAGAGTGCCTCGGAGGGTGCGCGAGGGTTCATCGGCCTGGCGTTCCGGTTGCGCGACGGCCGCTTCGAGTACATCTACCTCCGACCAACCAATGGCCGCGCCGACGACCAGGTGCGCCGCAATCACTCGACGCAGTACAGCTCCTTCCCCGACTTCGATTTCGCGCGCTCCCGCAAGGAAGCGCCGGAGAAGTACGAGAGCTACGTGGATCTCGAGCCGGGGGTCTGGACGCGGGTCCGCATCACCGTGCAGGGGACAGCCGCGCGGCTCTACGTCCACGGAGCGGCGCAGCCCGCACTGATCGTGAACGATCTCAAGCTGGGTGACTCGTCGGGCGACGTTGCGCTCTGGATCGGGCCGGGCACCGAAGGGTATTTCACGGGTCTTTCAATCAAGCCCGAGTCGGCAAAGCAGTAGGGACGGCCGGCTGGAGCGGGGCCGGGGCCTCCAGCGTCCGGCTGACCTGCCGACTCTAGTGCACCTCGTCTGAGACTCTCGCCTTCACCACGGGTCCCTCCTGAAGGGGACCGGTCTGCCATTGACACCCAATCGCGCCGGTGCCTATACTGCAACTCAACAACCGCGCGTCAGCTCCTCAGAGCGACATCGGGCAGCCGCCACGCACTTCCGACCGCACCATCAACACCACAGTCGCTCCTGACTGACGCACCAGAATCCAGATCCAGAACGCCAGCAGTCCCATGCCACCAACAACGAAGCGCTCATCAGCGCGCCAGACCGCCGAGGCGGCGGCGCAAGAGAATCTGCCTGCCGAGACCCCTTCGGAAGCGGTACCTGAGGCCGCGCCCCAGTCGGCTGTTGCCACTGAAGCTGCGCCGCCTCCTCCGCAGGAGGAGACTGCTCCGCAGGCCCGGCCCGAACGCGGCGAACGGCCCGAACGCGGCAACCGCGAGCGCGGCGAACGTTCAGACCGCGAGAGGGGTGAGCGTGGAGAACGGCCCCCGCGGCAGGACGCACCGCCACGCCAGGACGCGGCACCCCGTGCGACGGAGGCGCCCGCGCGGCCAGAAGGCGGCCAGCGACCGGAGGGTCAACGCCCTGAAGGCGGACAGCGCCAGCACGAGCAGCGGCAGGATCAGCGTCGCGGTCCAGGGCTCAACATCACGGAGCTCAAGGACAAGAGCATCCAGCAGCTCACGCAGATTGCGAAGGACCTCAACGTTGCCGGCGCGACCGGCATGCGCAAGCAGGAGCTGATCTTCCAGATCCTCAAAGCCCAGACCGAGCAGAGCGGCTTCATCTTCTCGGAAGGCGTGCTCGAGGTTCTGCCGGACGGTTTCGGCTTCCTGCGTGCCCCCGACTACAACTACCTTCCGGGCCCCGACGATATCTACGTGTCGCCGTCACAGATACGGAAGTTCGATCTGCAGACCGGCGACACCGTCTCCGGGCAAATCCGGCCGCCCAAGGAAGGGGAGCGCTACTTCGCGCTGATCAAGGTCGAAGCGGTCAACTTCGAGTCGCCGGACCAGGCGCGCGACAAGCTGTTCTTCGAGAACCTCACGCCGCTCTACCCGCAGGAGCGCTTCGTCCTGGAGACGACTCCCGACCTGCTCTCGGGACGCGTCCTCGACCTGATGGCGCCGATCGGCAAGGGCCAGCGCGGGCTGATCGTGGCCCCGCCCCGCACCGGCAAGACGATGCTGCTCCAGAGCATCGCCCAGTCGGTGGCGAAGAACCATCCTGAAGTGTTCCTGATCGTGCTGCTGATCGACGAGCGGCCGGAGGAAGTCACCGACATGCAGCGGTCGGTGAACGGCGAGGTGATCTCCTCGACCTTCGACGAGCCCGCGCAGCGCCACGTGCAGGTCGCCGAGATGGTCATCGAGAAGGCCAAACGGCTGGTCGAGCACAAGAAGGACGTGCTCATCCTGCTCGACTCGATCACCCGCCTCGCGCGCGCCTACAACTCGGTGATCCCGCCCTCGGGCAAGGTGCTGTCGGGCGGCCTCGACTCCAACGCGCTGCAGAAACCGAAGCGCTTCTTCGGCGCCGCCAGGAACATCGAAGAGGGCGGCTCGCTCACCATCATCGCCACCGCGCTGATCGACACCGGCTCCCGCATGGACGACGTGATCTTCGAGGAGTTCAAGGGCACCGGCAACATGGAGATCCATCTCGATCGCAAGCTGACCGACAAGCGCGTCTTCCCGTCGATCGACATGCAGAAGAGCGGCACCCGCAAGGAGGAACTGCTGCTGCCGCGCGAGGATCTGAACCGCGTGTGGGTGCTCCGCAAGGTGCTCGCCCCGCTGTCGGCGGTCGAGGCGATGGAGCTGCTGCTCGACAAGATGGGGAAGGCGAAGTCCAACGCCGAGTTCCTGTCGTCGATGCAGAAGATGGGATAGGAGAAAGACTGGATGTCTGACAAGGACTTGTCTAGTACAAAGCACGCCACTGCAAGCGTCAGCGAGAGTGAGAACCCGGCAATCCCCTCCCCGCGTCCCAAGCGGACGAACCCCCGGACGAACAAGGACTGGTGGCCGAATCAGCTGGATCTCTCGATCCTCCACAAGCACTCGCCGCTGTCCGACCCGCTGGGGAAGGACTTCAACTACGCCGAAGAGTTCAAGACCCTCGACCTCGAATCGCTGAAGCGCGATTTGATCGAGCTGATGACAACCTCGCAGGACTGGTGGCCGGCCGACTACGGCCACTACGGGCCGCTCTTCATCCGGATGACGTGGCACGCGGCCGGCACGTACCGCATCGCCGATGGTCGCGGTGGCGGCGGCGAGGGTGCCCAGCGCTTCGCCCCTCTCAACAGCTGGCCCGACAACGCCAGCCTCGACAAGGCTCGCCGCCTGCTCTGGCCAATCAAGCAGCAGTACGGCCGAAAAATCTCATGGGCCGATCTGCTGGTATACGCCGGGAACGTCGCCATGGAATCCATGGGGTTCAAGACGTTCGGCTTCGGTTTCGGCCGGCCTGACATCTGGGAGCCCGAGGAGATCTTCTGGGGTCCTGAGGACACGTGGCTCGGGGACGAGCGCCACGCCGACGACGGCCAGATTCAGGGCCCTTTCGGGGCCGATCACCTGGGTCTCATCTACGTGAATCCGGAGGGTCCTGGCGGCAACCCGGACCCCCAGCTGGCAGGGAAGTTCATTCGGGAAACCTTCCGCCGGATGGCGATGAACGACGAGGAGACGGTTGCGCTCATCGCCGGCGGACACACCTTCGGCAAGACGCACGGTGCGGCTCCCGCTGTCCAATACGTCGGTCCCGAACCGGAGGGCGCGGCGCTCGAGGAGCAGGGCCTCGGCTGGCGGAACACCTTCGGCACCGGCAAGGGCGCCCACGCCGTCACGAGCGGGCTCGAGGGCGCCTGGACCAACAACCCGACGAAGTGGGACAACGGGTTCATGGAGAACCTGCACAACTACGACTGGGAGCTCACGACGAGCCCCGGCGGTGCGAAACAGTGGAGTCCCAGGAATCCCGAGGCCCGGGGCACGGTGCCGGATGCTCATGATCCGTCGAAGAGACACGCCCCGATGATGCTGACGACCGATCTCGCGCTCAAGGTGGATCCGATCTACGGACCGATCGCGAAGCGCTTCCACGAGAATCCGGATCAGCTCGCAGACGCCTTCGCGAGGGCGTGGTACAAGCTGCTTCACCGCGACATGGGTCCGCTCTCGCGCTACCTCGGCCCCTGGGTTGCGGAGCCGCAACTGTGGCAGGACCCGGTCCCCGAGGTTGATCACCCGCTGATCGACGCGGACGATATCAAGGCCTTGAAGGCCAGGATCCTCGCATCAGGTCTGTCCGTTTCGAGGCTCGTCTACACCGCGTGGGCCGCGGCGGCAAGCTTCCGCGGCACCGACAAGCGGGGCGGCGCGAACGGCGGACGGATCCGCCTTGCCCCGCAAAAGGAGTGGGAGGTCAACGAGCCAGGCGAGCTTGGCAAAGTCTTGAAGTCCCTCGAGCAAATCCAGCAGGACTTCAACCGCTCGCAGTCAGGCGGAAAGAAGATCTCGCTCGCCGACCTGGTCGTTCTCGCCGGGTGCGCCGCGGTCGAGCAGGCCGCGAAGAACGCCGGCTACGACATCGTGGTCCCGTTCACGCCGGGTCGCACCGACGCCTCGCAGGACCAGACCGACCTGCAATCGTTTGCGGTCCTCGAGCCGCGCTTCGACGGGTTCCGGAACTATCTCGGGGCCGGAGAGAAGTTGCCGCCCGAGACGCTCCTGCTGGAGCGCGCCTTCATGTTGACCCTGACCGCGCCGGAAATGACGGTATTGGTTGGCGGCTTGCGCGCCCTCAACGTCAACTTCGGGCAGTCCCGCCACGGCGTTTTCACCGACAAGCCCGGGACGCTGACCAACGACTTCTTCGTGAACCTGCTCGACATGCGCACCGAGTGGACGCGATCGGCGTCGGGGGAGCACGTCTACGAGGGGCGGGATCGCGCCACCGGTAAAGCGAGGTGGACCGCGACCGCTGTCGATCTGGTCTTCGGATCGAACTCTCAGCTGCGCTCACTCGCGGAGGTCTACGCCTGTGACGACGCGAAGGAGACGTTCGTGCGGGACTTCGTCGCGGCGTGGAACAAGGTGATGAACCTGGATCGGTTCGACCTTGCCGCCAAGGGGTAGCAGCACGCTACTCCGGCCAGCGCCAGAGTGGCAAGTCGATCGTCCGCCGCTCGTCGTCGCTGATCACGAACGGCGTCGCCGCCCTGCTCAGCAGGTCGAAGAACGGCTCACCGGGATGCTGCGGCGGGCGAAAACCCTCGCGCGCAATCGCGATCGCATAATAGCGACCGGCAGCCAACCCGGTGACAGTGAACCGGCCGTTCGCCGGCACGTCGCTGCGGATTGTACGTGGCGACGTCGAACTCCATGACGCATCGCGGATCGGTCCCTGCTGCGGCAGGAATCCAATCAGGACGGATACAGAGGCGAGGATGATCGAGCCCACGCGCGACTAGCTTACGCCAGTCTCGTCATGGCTCTCAGCTACGCAACAGGCGGTGGAATCTCCGCCGGAACGGCGTCGGGGTCTTTGGGCGGGATCGGCCCGATCAGGCTGCGCAGTTCGTCGCCTTCGACGACCTCCTTGACGAGCAGGCGCGCGGACAGCTCGTCGAGGACGTGCCGCTGCTCGCGCAGGATGCGCCTGGCCTTCTCGTGCGCTTCGGTGAGAATCCGCTTTACTTCGGCATCAATCTGCTGCGCCGTATCCTCGGCGTAGTTCCCGCGCTCCTGCATGAACCCTGCATCCAGGAACGCGCTGCGCTTGTGGCCGTTGTAGTTGACGACACCCAGCGCGTCGCTCATGCCGAACTCCGTGACCATCGACCGCGCGATATCGGTGGCGCGCTGCAGATCGTTCTGGGCGCCGGTCGAGATTTCTCCGAACGCGATTTCCTCGGCGCTCCGCCCGCCCAGCAGCACGGCCAGCTCGCTCTGCAGATCGTTCCGCGTCATCAGGTAGCGATCTTCGAGCGGCAGCTGCATGGTGTAGCCGAGCGCGCCGAAGCCCCGGCCGATGATCGAGATCTTGTGAACCGGATCGAGCCCCGGCAGAACCGTGGCGACAATCGCGTGACCGGATTCGTGATACGCGACGATCCGTCGCTCCTTGTCGCTCATCACGCGCTTCTTCTCGAGGCCGGCGATCACCCGGTCGATGGCCTCATCGAAGTCCGTCATGTCGACCGCGCTCTTGTCGCGCCGGGCGGCGAGCAGCGCGGCCTCGTTGACGAGGTTGGCCAGATCGGCGCCCGCGAATCCCGCGGTGCGTGCGGCAACGACCTTGAGATCCACGTTCCCGGCGACCTTCACGTTCTTGACGTGGATCCGCAGGATGTCCTCGCGTCCGCGGATGTCGGGCTTGGCCACCAGCACCTGGCGATCGAATCGTCCCGGGCGGAGCAGGGCAGGGTCGAGCACTTCGGGGCGGTTCGTCGCCGCCATGATGATGATGCCCTTGCGCGCGTCGAATCCGTCCATCTCGGCGAGCAGCTGGTTGAGCGTCTGCTCGCGCTCTTCATGGCTGCCCATCGGGGTCTGGATGCGGACCTTGCCGAGCGCGTCGAGCTCGTCGATGAAGATGATGCACGGGGCCTTGCTCTCGGCCTGGCTGAAGAGATCGCGCACGCGGGCCGCGCCAACGCCAACGAACATCTCGACGAACTCGGAGCCGCTGAGGCTGAAGAACGGGACCGTGGCTTCGCCGGCCACCGCGCGCGCCAGCAGGGTCTTGCCGGTTCCGGGCGGTCCGACCAGCAGCACCCCTTTCGGGATCCGGCCGCCGATGCTCGTGTACTTCTTGGGGGTCTTCAGGAACTCGACGATCTCGCGCAGCTCCTCCTCGGCTTCGTCCACGCCGGCCACGTCGTTGAACCGCACTTTCACGTCGTCGTCGGCATAGATCTTCGCGCGGCTCCGCGCGAAGGACATCACGCCTCCCTCGGCGCCGCCCATGCGCCGGAAGAAGAAGCTCCAGAGCGCCACCAGGAACACGAGCGGGATCACCCAGCCGAGGACCTCGGCCATCCACCGGTTGGGGACCTCGCCGATGATGTTGACGCCGCTTTTCTCCAGCTCCGCCACCAGGCTCGGGTCCTCGATCGGCACGACCGTGAAGTTGCGGGAGCCCTTCTCTGGTGGCTGCTTCAGCTGGCCGCGAATCCGATCCTCCGCGACGGTGACCTCCTGCACCTTGCCGTCGCGGACGAGGCCTTTGAACTGACTGTAGGAGACCGTCTGGCCTGACTGCAGTGAGAAAAAGAACGCGTTTCCGAGCGCCAGCAGCAGGAGGAACCCCAGCACGTACCACATCGCCGAGGAGGGCCCGGGGCGGGGCGAGAGCCGCCGCTCACCGGGCTTCTTCCCGCGTGGATTCGGCACTTTCGAGGAGGTCTGATCAGCCATTCGGTCTCTGAACCAATTGTACGCGCTCAGAGATCAGGCCGGCACCGGCTGCTCGGCCTTGAAGAACTCGAGCTCGCCCTTCGGCACGTCGATCCGGACGACATCCCCCTCGCGGAATTCCCCTTCGAGCACCCGCACAGCCAGCGGATCCAGCACCCGCCGCTGGATCACACGCTTGAGCGGCCGGGCGCCGTACATCGGGTCGTAGCCTTCCGCGATGAGAAGATCCTTGGCGCGGTCGGCGAGCTCGACCCGAATCTTGCGGTCTTCGAGCCGTTTCATGAGTCCGCGCAGCTGGATGTCGATGATCGCCCGCATCTCGACGCGGCTGAGCGGGTGGAACACGATGATCTCGTCGACGCGGTTGAGGAACTCGGGCCGGAACTGCTGACGGAGCACGTCCATCACCTGACGCCGGACACCTTCGGACAACGACGTGTCGCCCGCGGAGACTTCTTCGGCGATCAGGTGGCTGCCGACGTTCGACGTCATAATCACGACCGAGTTCTTGAAGTCGACGGTCCGGCCCTTCCCATCCGTCAGGCGCCCGTCGTCGAGCAGCTGCAGCATCACGTTCAGCACTTCCGGGTGTGCCTTTTCGATCTCGTCGAAGAGCACGACCGAATACGGTCTCCGCCGAACCGCTTCGGTCAGCTGTCCCGACTCCTCGTAGCCGATGTACCCCGGAGGCGCACCAATCATCCGCGACACGGTGTGCTTCTCCTGGTACTCGGACATGTCGATGCGAATCATCGCGTGGTCGTCGTCGAACAGGAACTCCGCGAGCGCGCGGGCGAGCTCCGTCTTCCCGACGCCGGTCGGGCCGAGGAAGATGAAGCTGCCGAGCGGACGGTTGGGATCCTGGAGGCCGGCGCGGGCACGTCGGATGGCATTCGCCACCGCGCGAATGGCTTCGTCCTGGCCCACCACCCGCTGGTGCAGCCGCTCTTCCATCTTCAGCAGCTTCTGGATTTCGCCTTCCATCAGCCGGCTGACCGGCACACCGGTCCAGCGGCTCACCACTGCGGCGATATCCTCCTCGTCGACTTCCTCCTTGAGCATCCGCCTGGTCTTCTGGAGCTCGGCCAGCCGGGCTTCCTGCTCCTTGATGCGGCGCTCGATCTCCGGCAGTTTTCCGTACTGCAGCTCGGACGCGCGCGCGTATTCGCCGGCGCGCTGTGCCTGCTCGATCTGGGTGCGAACCTGTTCGAGCTCCTCCTTCAGCTTGCGCGAGCCCTGGATCGCGTCCTTTTCCTGTTGCCAGTGCAGCGACAGCTGATTCTTCTCTTCCTTCAGATTGGCCAGCTCTTTCTCGAGCTTTTCCAGCCGCTCTTTCGAGGCCTTGTCTTTCTCCTTGCGCAGCGCTTCGCGCTCGATCTCGAGCTGCATGATTCGCCGCTGCACCTCGTCCAGTTCCGCCGGCATCGAATCGATCTCGGTCCGCAGGCGCGCCGCAGCTTCGTCGATCAAGTCGATCGCCTTGTCGGGCAGGAACCGGTCGGTGATGTAGCGGTGCGAGAGCACCGCCGCGGCCACGAGAGCGGAGTCCTTGAACGTCACGCCGTGATGAATCTCGTAGCGCTCGCGGAGGCCGCGCAGGATGCTGATCGTGTCCTCCACGCTGGGTTCGCCGACCATGACCGGCTGAAACCGCCGTTCGAGGGCCGCGTCCTTCTCGATGTGCTTGCGGTACTCGTCGAGCGTGGTGGCTCCCACCGTGTGCAGCTCACCGCGCGCCAGCATCGGCTTCAGCATATTGGACGCGTCCATCGCGCCTTCAGCGGCGCCGGCGCCGACGACGGTATGAAGCTCGTCGATGAACAGGATGACCTGACCCTGCGAGCCCACCACTTCCTGGAGAACGGCCTTCAGCCGCTCCTCGAACTCGCCCCGATATTTGGCGCCGGCGACGAGCGCCCCCATGTCCAGGGCGACGATGGTCTTGTTCTTGAGCCCCTCGGGCACGTCCTGCCGGACGATTCGCTGGGCGAGACCTTCGACCACCGCGGTCTTGCCGACGCCGGGCTCGCCGATCAGCACCGGGTTGTTCTTGGTGCGGCGGGAAAGCACCTGAATCACGCGGCGAATCTCGTCGTCACGCCCAATCACCGGATCGAGCTTGCCCTTGCGGGCGAGGTCGGTCAGATCACGGCCGTAGCGGGCGAGCGCTTCGTAGGTCGCCTCGGGATTCTGGCTGGTGACCCGCTGCGAACCGCGCACCGCGGTCAGCGCCTGCAGGATGGCATCTCGCGTGATTCCATGCTGCTCGAGGATGCGGGCGCCGGTCGAGCGGCGCCCCTCCGAGGCAATCGCGATGAAGAGGTGCTCGGTGCTGACGTAGTCGTCCTTCAGCCGCTCCGCTTCCTGTTCAGCGGCATCCGTCACCTGGCGAAGCCTGGGGGAGAGCGCAACCTGCGAGCCGCCGTGCGCGCGCGGCAGCCGCCCGAGCTCGCCACGCACCGCCCGCGCAACGGCGGCGGGATCGGCGCCGATCTTCTGAACGATCGACGGCACGATCCCTTCACGCTGCTCGATCAGGGTGACGAGCAGGTGCTCGGGAAGGATTTCCGAATGCCCCTCGCGGTCGGCGAGCTGCTGCGCGCCGAGGACCGCTTCCTGGGCTTTTTCCGTGTACTTGTTGATATTCATGATCTTCTGTCGCCTTCAATTCCCAACTTCCAACTTCCAAACTTCCCAGCTCACCTTGGGAATTGGGAATTGGAAGTTGGGAGTTGACGTAGTTCTTAACCCCTCTCCAGTTTCTGCAGCGCTTCGTAGTGCTGGCGCTGGTCCTTCGTGAGCGCGCGCGGCAGCTGCACTTCTACCGACGCATAGAGATCGCCCTTGTCGTCCGGCTTGCCGACCTGCGGCATGCCGTGGCCCTTCAGGCGGAAGATCTGGCCGTTCTGCGTGCCCTCCGGAATCTTCAACCGCACGCTGCCGGTCACGGTCGGAACCTGCGCCTCGCCACCAAGGACGGCGGTGGTCACGGGCACGCCCACCTTGGTCTTCAGATCGGTGCCATCCCTCTCGAAGACCGCGTGGGGCTTCACGTGGACGCGCAGGTAGAGATCACCGGCGGAGCCGCCATTCGAGCCGGCCGCGCCCTCTCCCGCGGCCCTGACACGCGATCCATCTTTCACGCCAACCGGGATCCGCACGTCCACGCTGCGCGCGTGGCCGCTTTCCTTGATCGAGATGCGGCGGGTCGCGCCGTGATAGGCCTCTTCGAGCGTGAGCTCGACGCCGTGCTCGATGTCCTGCCCCTTCTGGGAGCGTGGCGCGCGTCCGCCCGCACGCGCCCGGCCCGTGCCCTCGCGCGGACCTGCCCCGCCAAAGAAGGTTCGAAAGAAGTCGGAGAAGGGATCCTCGTTGCCGAAGAGATCCTGCATCTCCTCCTGCGTCATGGTCCGGTAGCCGCCCGGGCCGCCCATGTTGATCGTCCAGGTATTGTCCGCACCCGGGCCGCCGCCAAAACCGAACGGGCTCCCGCCAGAACCCTGCCCCTGTTGAGCGGCCTGCTCGTACATCCGCCAGTTCGCGCCGAGCTCGTCGTACTTGCGCCGCTTGTCGGGATCGCCTAGGACCTCGTAGGCCTCGTTGATCTCCTTGAACTTCGCCTCGGAGGTCTTGTCGCCAGGATTGACGTCCGGATGGAACTTGCGGGCGAGCTTGCGGAACGCCTGCTTGATTTCCTTCTCGTTCGCCGTCTTTGCGACGCCAAGCGTCTGGTAGTAGTCCTTGAAGTCCATCGCCTCAGAGTCCCGCCATCGCGCCAATCCGCTCGATTTCCTGGGCCATGCGCTTCCTGGCTTCCGACCGGCCGCCGTCTTCGCGGATGAGCGGCCGGAGGCGCTGCACGGCCTCGGCGATGGACAACAAGCGCTGTACGCCCGCCAGGTTCACGCCGACGTCCTCCACCAGGTGCTTGATCAGCCGGAGCCGTTCGAGCTCGTCGCTCGTATAGACCCGCATCGATCCGACGGTCCGCGTCGGACTGACGAGCCCGAGGCGCTCGTACTTGCGTAGTGTCTGCGGATGCATGTCGAGCAACCGCGCCGCCATGCTGATAAAGTACAGATCAGGCTGCAACGCCATATGTGCCAGTGCTTCCGGGCTCTTCAGCCCTCCTCGCCTCGTCCGTGTCCGACGCCAAACCCTGCGTCGATCCAAATGTAGGCCTTGATACGAGTCGTGTCAAGCCGCGGTCGCCGTTGAATGGACGTCCAACTCGCGGATTTAGTGACCATCGGGGTACTGGTGGTCCTCGAAGGGCTGTTGAGCGCGGACAACGCGCTCGTCCTGGCCGTGATGATCCTCGGGCTGCCGAGGCGCGATCAGAAGAAAGCGCTGCGCTACGGGCTGGTCGGCGCCTTCGCATTCCGGATTGCCGCGACGCTGCTGGCGACCTATTTCATTCAGATGGGGTGGGTGAAGATCCTCGGGGGCTGCTACTTGTTGTACTTGACGGCCCAGCACTTCCTGCAGGGGGGAAGTGCCGAGGATCGGAGCCGGATTAGGCCAGCGCAGGCGTGGCTCGGGCTCACCGCGCTCTGGGCCACGGTCGTGAAAGTAGAACTGGTCAATATCGCGTTCTCGGTCGATTCAATCCTGGTCGCGGTCGCGATGTCGCGAAAATTCTGGGTCGTGCTGACCGGGGGCCTCCTCGGGATCGTCGCGATCCGTGTCGTGATCGGACAGCTGCTGACGCTGGTTCGACGCTATCCAACGATTGTCGACGGCGCTTTCATCATCATTGCCTGGGTCGGTATCAAGCTGCTGGTGGAATATCTGAACGCCGCAGGTGTTATCCATTTCGAGATAGACAAGTGGCTGTCCCTCGCGCTCATCGGCATCATTTTTACGATTGCGTATCTGCGTGCGCGCAGGAAAGGACCCGTGCCCGACGACGACCCGAGGTCGGACGAAGCCGCGGTCCTGCTCGCTGACAACCACAGCTCCTGACGGATCGCCGCGGCATGGACGTTCAAGCGTCAGACCTTTTCACCATCGCTCTGCTCGTCCTGCTCGAAGGCCTGCTGAGCGCCGACAACGCGCTCGTGCTGGCGATCCTCGTGCTCGGCCTGCCCCGGGCAGACCAGCGCAAGGCGCTGCGGTACGGCATCATCGGCGCTTTCGCGTTCCGCATCCTGGCCACGCTGCTGGCGGTGCAGCTGATTGCCTTCGGCTGGGTCAAGCTGGTGGGCGCCGCCTACTTGCTGTACCTCACGTTCAAGCACTTCTTCGGACACGGCGGGACGGCCGAACGCCGCCGCATTCCACAAGCGCGGGCCGCGTTCGGCCTTTCAGCGTTCTGGGCCACGGTGGTCAAGGTCGAGCTGACCGACATCGTGTTCGCGATCGACTCGATCCTGGTCGCGGTGGCGATGTCGTCGAAGACCTGGGTGATCATCGCCGGCGGGATCTTCGGCATCGTCGCGATGCGCCTGGTGATCGGGCAGCTGCTCACGATCGTGCGGCGCTACCCGGCGCTCGTGGACGGCGCCTTCATCATCATCGCGTGGGTCGGGGTCAAGCTCCTGATCGAGTACCTGCACCTCGAAGGGCACATCCACTTCCAGGTGAACAAGTGGATGTCGTTCGGCCTGATCGTGCTGATTTTCCTCGCCTCGTACCTTTACGCCCGGCGTCAGGGACCTGTGCCGGACGACGGCGGGCAAAGAGACGAGGCGACGGAGCTCTTTACCGACGGGAAGTAACGCCCGCTAGTACCGATCGACCAGCTTCAAATCCACCCTCTCCGATCCACCTTCGGAGAGCGTGATCCGCTTCGCGTGGGACTTCAGACGATCGAGCAGTTCCGGATCGCCCCAGGCTCCCGCCTCGATGTAATCGACCGCAACGATGTCGTAGCTGCCGGCAGGGAGGTTGCGAACCCGGAACCGTCCTTCCTGATCGGGCCGGGTCCCGTTGACCCATCGCGTGAACGGCAGGCTCCAGAGCTGGGGATCGTCCGAGAAGACAATGACGGTGTAATCCTTCAGCGCCGAGCCGTTCGAGGCCGTGACGCCGCCGGTGATCTCGGTTTGCTTCGACGTCGCGACCAGCTCGAGGCCCGAGATGTCCTGGCCGCTCTTGAATTCCACACCGGAGTCGGTCACGTCATCGCCGTTCTGTCGAACGGACTTGAGCGTCCAACCCGAGGGCAGGTTGCCGACCCGCAGCAGGCGGCGGCCGGACAGGCCCTTGAGCTGGAACGAGCCGTCTTCCTTCACGGTCGCGCCGCCCGCAGCCATCATCCCGGGACCATCGGCATCGGTCGGGACCGACGTGATGCGGATATTGGTAGACGCTGGCGGAGCACCGCCCTCGAAGGTGATGCGGCCCGAAGCGGTCGCCCCCTTGGAGGTGATGATCACGACGTTCGAGAGGTCTTCGCCGGCGACAACCACCGGCACCGACGCCGTCTCGCTATCGGAGCCGTCAGATCCGCCGGCAATCGTTGCCCTGAACATCATGGTATCGCCGCCGTCCGACGTGATGATGCGGACCGAACGCACGGTAAGCGTGTAGTCGCCCGGTCCGACGTTGGGGATCGAGAAGTTGCCATCCTTGGAAGTCCGGCCGGTCGCGCCTCCCATCATGGTCAGACCCGTCTCGCCGGTGCGGCTGATCGGCATCGCAGTCACGATGCCACCGTCCAGGGGCTTGCCGTCGGACGTCATGACGGTGCCGGTGATCTTCGCCAGCCTCACCGGCGCGAGCGCGAAGTCGGTGTTCTGAGCCTCCTGACCAACGGCCACGGTAACGCGCTGTGCATTGGCTGCGGTGGTCGTGCCGGGAAAGTAGGTAGGCGCATATCCAGAGGACGGCGTCGAACCAGAAGCGCCGGAAGACGGTCCACCGAGCAACGCGGCGTCCAGCATCATGATGTCGGTGTTCCGAAGTGACGCGCTGATGTAGTACTCGCCTGGGGGGAGCCCGTACATCCGGAACTGCCCGAGATCGTTGGTCTGGCTCGTGCGGCCGGTCGGGAGCAGCCGACGGCGCCCGTTGGACCAGGTCTGGCGCATCGCGCTCACGAGCGCGTCCGGCAGCGGATCGCCAAACTCGTCGACGATGCGGCCCGAGATCACCCCGCCCCGCGGCATCGCGACATCAGCCTTGTCGAGGACCTGCTTGTCGGCGAGCTCGATCGGCCGTCCCTGCTCGAACGGGCGCGTCTGGCCGTACTGCACGTTGACATAGCCCGACTTCGACGCATTCAGCGTAAAGCGCGCGGCCGGCAGTTCCCTGAACTCGAAGCGCCCCTCGGCGTCGGTGAGCGCGGTTTTGACGCCGATCTCCGGCGCCGTCAGCCGCACCTGCGCGCGGCGCAGCGGGCCCCCGGTGTCGGTCGAGACGACGCGTCCGAGGATCCGTCCGCTGCCGGTCTTCAGCTGTCTCGGACCGCCAAGGCCCGGCATCATCATCGGCTCGCCGGCCGACTGCGTGGCTTCAATCACGATCTGCTGCTGCGCGCGCGCCGGCGTTTCGGCAGCCGCGGTGAAGAGGGCGAGCGCCGTCACTACACGCGCAAGTCGTCTGTGCATCTCGAACCGCCTCATATGTAGAAGGTCCACAGATTCTCGCACGCCGGTACGAGGCAGTTGTTAAGAATGTAAAGACATCGCCAACTGCAGCGGCCGCGTGCCTTCATACCGCTGCAGGGTCTGCTGGATCACGTCCGCCATCATGTCGAGGAACAGCGGGTGATCGTTGACCGCCCGCGCTCTCACCATCGGCAGGCCCATCTCTGCGCACACGGCGGCGGCTTCGGTATCGAGGTCGTAGAGCACCTCGACGTGGTCGCAGATGAACCCCGCAGGAACGATCACGGCAGCGTCCAGCGTGCCGGCATCCTTCTGCTGCCGCAGGAAATCACAGATGTCGGGACCGAGCCACGGATCTTCGGGCCGGCCGCTGCGGCTCTGATACACCGCGACGTGGGGGAGCGCCAGGCCCGTGCGGGCACGCACCGAGTCCGCGATAAGTCGCGCCGTAGCCAGGTACTGCTCTTCGTACGGATACCTTGCGGCCATGCTCCCGGGAATGCTGTGAGCCGTGAAGACGAGTGTCGCGCGGCTGCGTACTGAGTCCGGCAGTGAGCGCACGGAGCGCTCCGCCTCCTGCGACGACGCTTCGATGTAGCCAGGATGAGTGTGCCAGTCGCCGACGTACGCGATCTCGATGTCCGGCAATCCTTTTTCGGCGAGCGTCGCCCTCGCGTCGCGGACGTTCTCGCGATATTGAAGGCAGCCCGAATAACTTCGGTGAGCGGCCGCGATGAACCCGATCGCCCGGCGGATGCCGGCGCGCGACATCGCGGCGAGCGTGTCGGCCAGGAACGGGTGCCAGTTCCTCATGCCCACGAACACCGGCAGGTCGAGACCCGCGGCCCGAAGCCGCTCGCCGAGACCGTCCGCCTGCGCGCGCGTCAGCTCAGTGAGGGGAGAGACACCACCGAAGTGCTCGTAGTGATGCGCCACCTCTTCGACCCGTTCGGGCGTAACCCGGCGTCCACGAAGCACGTTGGCAAGAAAAGGCCGGACATCCTGGGGACCGTGCGGACCACCGAACGCGATCAGCAGCACGGCATCAAAAGGGAGTGAGGCCAACCCGCCGATTATACTGACCGGCAGATGCGCCTTCCGCGTCCCGTCTGGATGCTCGGGTGGGTGAGCTTCTTCACCGACACGGCGAGCGAAATGGTCTATCCGCTCCTGCCCCTGTTCCTGACGCGTGTTCTCGGCGCCGGCGCAATGTCGCTTGGCGTCATCGAAGGCGTCGCCGAAGCGGCGAACAGCATCCTGAAGGTCGTCTCCGGGCGACTCGCGGATCGATGGGGCGCTCCGAAGCGCCTGGTTCTCGCCGGCTACGGGCTCTCGTCGATGGTCCGGCCCTTCATCGCGCTCGCATCCTCGTGGCTGCACGTGCTGGTGCTGCGGTTCACCGACCGGCTCGGCAAGGGTATCCGGAGCTCGCCGCGCGATGCGATGCTCGCGACCTTTGCCGACTCCGCGAATCGCGGCAGGGTGTTCGGCTTCCATCGGGCAATGGATCACGCCGGCGCCGTCCTGGGACCGCTGCTCGCGTCCGCGTTCCTGTATTTGCGCCCGGACGACTACCGCACGCTGTTCGCGCTCACGCTGATACCGGGAATCGTCGTGATCCTGATCCTGTGGCGCGTGCCCGACACGCGAAAGGCCCCCGCAGCGGAAATTCAGGGTGCAGCTCCGGATCCGGTGACTCACTTCCCGGTCACCGCGCAACTGCCGTCCGAGTTCTACCGCGCGATGGCGGTGATCCTTCTCTTCAGTCTGGGGAACGCCAGCGACGCCTTCCTGTTGCTGCGATTTGCGGACGTCGGCATCTCCGCGTTCTGGATCCCCCTCCTCTGGTCCGCCATCCACGTCGTCAAGACGGTCTCCTCGCTTTACGGCGGACAGTGGTCCGACCGGCTCGGACGGCGGCATGTCATCGGCGCGGGCTGGCTCATCTACGCCGGCGTCTACGGGGCATTCGCGGTGACCGACTCCGCCGCGATGCTGGTCATCGTGTTCCTGATTTACGGGCTCTACTTCGGACTGACCGAGGGGGTCGAGAAAGCGTGGGTGGCCGACCTCGCGCCTGCCGCCGGACGCGGCAACGCGTTTGGTATCTACAACGCAGTGATTGGAATTGGCGCGCTCGCGGCCAGCCTGCTGTTCGGGTTCATCTGGACCCGCGTGTCGCCGCCGGCCGCGTTCTATACCGGCGCAGGCTTCGCGGTCACCGCGACCGCGCTGCTATACTTGACGTTCTCTTCGGAGCCCCGGCCGGGACGGTGAGTCGGAAGGCGTCAGGCGCGTCCTGTAGCGTCACGGTCGGCAGACCCTGACGGCACCAACCATGAAAACAATTCTGGTTACCAATGACGATGGCGTGCGGTCGCCTGGGATTCGTGAGCTGGCGCACGCCGTCGCCAGGCTCGGCGACGTCATGATCGTTGCTCCACATCAGGAAGCCAGCGCGATCGGTCATGCTCTAACCCTCCGGCGTCCACTCCGGGTCGAACAGATCGAGCCGAACATCTTCGAAGTCGACGGCACCCCCACCGACTGCGTGAACGTTGCGGTCGCTCGAATCCTCTCGAGGCCGCCGGATCTGATTCTGTCCGGGATCAACAAGGGTTATAACCTCGGCGACGACGTGACGTACTCCGGGACCGTGGCAGGAGCGATGGAAGGGGCGTTGCTGGGGATTCCGAGCATCGCGGTCTCGCTCGAGCGATCATCGCGCGGCTACGATTTCAAGCCCGCGGCGGCAGGTGCTGCGCAGGTGGCGGAGCGTCTCTTGTCGGGCAGCGCGCTGCCGCAGCGGACGTTCCTCAACCTCAACGTGCCGACCGGCCGGCTGAAGGGCATCCGCATTACGGTTCAAGCCAAGCGGAATCACGTGACCGTCGTCGATCAACGCGTCGACCCGCGGGGGCAGCCCTACTACTGGATCGAGGAGGGGCAGAACGACTGGGAGCCGCACGATCGCTCGGACTATCAGGCGGTGCGCGACGGCTTCATGTCGGTCACGCCGCTCCAGCCCGACCTGACCGACTATCACTCGCTGGCGCTGCTGGACGAGCTGTCACGGTGGCGGGAAGTTGAGGTAGAATAGCCGTTCACGCTTGTCGGGGCGTGGCTCAGCCTGGTAGAGCACTCGGTTCGGGACCGAGGGGTCGAAGGTTCAAATCCTTTCGCCCCGACCAACATCTCTTGAAGAGCGCCCGGTTTTCCGGGCGTTTTTCTTGTACGGCTGTCTCGCACGTGCCGCGATCTACTTCACCTTCGATTGCCAACCTTCGGCATTCTCGGTGGATCGTCGGTATTGCACCGAAAGCAGCGCGTGCCCGGTCCCGCGCAGTCGTCATGCGGCCAGCCTTGATCGGGGTGTTGCTCGCAGATCCAGCCCTCATTGCAGAAACAGGCCTCTGCCGGTTTCGTCCGATCCGTCGAGCGACGCCCGGCGCTCTCAGCAATCCGACGGTCTCGAATCAGGGTGTCACGCCGTTCGATCGCTCGCGCGAATCGTTCGTGGGGCGTCAATTCCGACTCCGGATCGTTCTCCGGTGGCGGCGCAGGGCTCATTGGCAGGTGTCTCGTCGACACCGGCGGGGCGACCCGTACCAACGTCTGGCCGTTGGCGTTCACCGGACCACCGCAGAAGGGGCACTGCCCGCTGTTGGTATGACCCATACCTGCCTTCTCGGGGCATCAGATTGCCATGCCATAGCGAAAGCGGGAGAGGGCGATTCTCGCATGTTTCACATCGAGGCTATCGGAAGCACCGGCTGAAACGCGCAAGGGAGGACGCCGAGGATTGCCACGGTAGCTGAACAGGAACGGCGGTTGGCGACCCTGCCAAGAAGAACTCGGTCCAGACCGAGCTATGGAGCATCAAGACTCGGGGATTCCCAAACATCTCTCGCGCCAGGCGAGGCCCAAATTCCCCCCGCCAACACGCCCACCGGCCCGATGATGAAGTCGGAAGCGAGAAGAAAGGCGAGGACGGGGAGGGGTATCGGCTCATAAATGGGAAGCCAGGCATACATCGCGAAAGCCACGGCACTCGCGACAAGGCAGAAGCCGGCATAAATGACCACCATCGGCCGCGGATATGACCGACGCACGATCCAGCCGCTGGCGGCAGCGCTGAAGAACACAAGCGGCACGAACACAAGGAAGGTCTTGTACCCGCTCACGAATCGCGCTGCCAACGACGTCGAGGCATAGCAAAGCGGCAGGGCAGTGGCGCAGCCGATGATGATGGCGCTCACGGTATCGAGCGTCCGCCTCCGAACTTCACGACCCGCACTAATCACAAGGGCCTGGAGCACCTGCCACCAATACCAGGTCCGCGAGCGGCCGCCCTGATATTGCTCAATCAGATCGCCGAGCAGTGCTTCAGACATTCGCCCTGCGACAAGCGACTCCATCAGTGTCGTAGCCAATGCGGGTGGATGGGTTGGTTTCACGTTGTGCCTCCCTGGAGCTCACGAATGCCCCTCCACATCTTCACGAGGGAGCCCTTTGTCTCGCGCACCAGACGGACGCCCTCCGTCGTCACACGGAAGTGTCGTTTCGCCCGCCCTCCCCGTGCTGCGGTCGATTCGCCGACACGCGACGCGACCCAGCCCCTTTCCTCCATTCGCTCCAGCGCGGCATACACGCTGGCCAGGGCTACCCGGCGCCCTGTCGTCTGCTCGATCTCGGTCGAAATCGGAACGCCGTAAGCCTTGTCCTCGCCCAGCCGCAGCACGGCGAGGAGGAGCATCAGTTCCAAGCTTCCGGGATGGTCAGCCATATTTATTCCAGTATATGGAATAAATCGGCAGCGTCAAGCTTGCGGTCCCGCGTGGCATCAGGCGTTAGAGCCTCGCAGCCATGAGCGGTCCGCAACAGAAGCCCGCGACGGGGCGCATCGTTGGGCTAAGACTGAGCACGACCATTGCATCGCGCTCGGGCAGGAGGCCTAACCCTGCTTAGGTGCTGACATGGAGCCCACAAAACCTTCCCTCGCGATTCTCTATCCTGGAAATTGTGAGCCACTGAAAGCCTCTTTCCACGGCGTGGCCCTCCTTCTGGCTGCGGTGATGGGCGCCTACAATGCCGCCGCGTGGGTCCGACGCCGGCAGTCGCACCTCGCGATCAATGCCACCATCTACATCGCCGCCGTCTTCTGGGAGCAACGGCATGTGGCGCATCACCTGTTGCCCTGTTTGCCGTCGGAGGCTCCTGGCCCTGTCGATGTCCACGTACATGCCGAGGAAGGGCCGCCGACCGAGAAGGCGGCTTAGGCTCGCGCGATGATGCCCGCAGAGCCGCGAGCGGTGATCGCTACTTCTTTGTGATCGCTTGTGCTGCCGCCTGCTGAAACGCCCGCCGTACGTCGCTGGCGTCGCTGTTCGGGAAGTTCGAGCGCTGCACCATCAGGACGTAAGCAACGTTCTTCGCGGGATCGATCCAGGCCTGCGTGCCCCACGCGCCGCCATGACCGTAAGTGCCCGGCGAGAGCATTGCGGCCACGCCATCATGCGGAGTGCGCAGGATGCACGTGGCGATGCCCCAGCCGTAATTTGCTCCTCGATTGCCGAAGGTGTCGGTCTGAAAGAAACCGGTCGGAAGGTCGCCCGTCTGGGGAGTCGTGAGGAACGTCATTGCGGCGCCGCTCAAATAGCGTCGGCCGTCGAACGTACCGCCATTGAGCAGCATCCGGACGAAACGCGCGTAGTCCGGCGCGGTCGAGTAGAGGCCGCCGTTGCCCTGCGGCGGCCGATCGCGCGGCCCGAAGTCGGCGCGCGGCGCTACCGGCTCGAGCGCGCCGGTTTCCTTGTTCTTCGCGTAGGCGGTCGCGAGCCGGCCGCGCTGCTCGGCGGTGGGGTAGAACGTCGTGCTCCTCATTCCGACCGGATCGAACAGTCGCTTCTGCAGGAAGGCGTCGAACGTCATCCCGCTGACGACTTCGACGATGCGGCTGGCAGCGTTGATGCCGCTCTGGGTGTACTTCCACCGCTCGCCTGGTTCGTACTGCATTGGAGCGGCCAGCCAGATCGGAACCAAATCAGCAAGCGTCTTCGCCTTCTGCGCCTCCGGTCCGCTTGCCTCTCCAAGGCCCGACGTGTGGGTAAGGATCTGCATGATGGTGAGGTTCGCAGGCTTGCCGGAGGGAGTCTTGAGGGTGCTGAACTCCGGCAGGTACTTCGCGACCGGATCGGCGACCTTGAGCTTGCCCTCGTCCTGGAGCATCAGAACCGCGACGCCGGTGACCGGTTTGGTCATCGAGGCGATCCAGAAGAGCGTGTCGGGCCGCATCTCCCGCTTCGACGCGATGTCGGCGTACCCGGTCGTATCGAGGTGCAGGAGATCGTTCCGGTTGACGACAGCCGTGACCGCGCCGGCAATTTCCTGCTTCGCGATCATCTCCTCCATCGCTGCGGCGATGCCCGGCAGTTTCGCATGCTGACCCGCGGCAATGAGTGTGCTGGAGAGAGCGAGGACGAGCGTCAGGCAGAGACGTTTCATAGCCGCGAGAAAGTATCCGCTCCTTCCGCGCCGGTCAAGTTTTCCCGGTTGGGGGGCGGTTCGAGGGCGCAGCGAGCGCCTTGATGTAGCGCTTGTCCCGCTTGCGTGACGCGATCTCACGCACGGTCCGGCCGTCCTTGCCCGGCAGGTCCGGATTCGCCCCGTGCTGCAGCAGCACCTTGAAAACGTCGAAATACTGCTTCTCGAGTGCGTGGTGCAGCGCAGTCGTGCGGTTGAATCCCGGGAGGTTGGGATCGGCGCCAAGTCTGAGCAGCTCCCTGACCGTCTTCATGCGGGCCCTGGCGAGCTTCGGCTTGCCCTCCGTTCCTCGCTGAACGACGTCCACGGCCATCAGCAGCGGCGGAGCACCGACGACCTCGTTGACATCGGCGCCGTGGCGCACGAGATCAGCAAGGATGTCCGCGTTACCCCACCACGCCGCCGCAAACAGCGCGCCGGGCGCCGCGCCCTGCTCGAGGAAATATCTCGCGAGCGCATTGTTACGGGCTCTCGCGATGGCGAAAAACGCCAGCGACACCTTAGCGGGCTCCTCTTCGCCATCCTCGCCCGCGGCGGTCGTGTGGGTCGCTGTCGGATCGAAGCCCTGGCTCACGAGCCACCTGGCGGCCTGCAATTGCCGCCGCGCCGCCGCAGCATCGTCCACCGTTGATCGCTTGCAGCAGATCTGCAGCAGGTTCAATCCTTTCTCGTCCCGCCAGTCCTTCAGGTCCGACTCGGAGCGCAAGAGCGTTCGTATTCGATCGAGATCGAATGCCTTGAGCGCGTCGAGAAGAGCTGTCCTGCTCATGTCGCAGGGCATCATCTCTCATTTCGCGCCGGCGGCAAGACCACTAAAATGCCTCGATGACTCCTGCTGAACGCCTTCGCACCATTCTCGCGCGTCCCGGCATCCTGGTGATGCCCGGGTGCCACGACGCCATGTCCGCCCGGCTGATAGAGGAAGCCGGCTTCGAGCTCGGCTTCATGAGCGGGTTTGCCGTGTCGGCGGCACGGCTCGGGATGCCGGACACCGGACTGATCTCGTACGGGGAGCTGGTCGATCAGGGCCAGAACATCTGCCGTGCGGTGTCAATCCCCATGATCGGCGACGGCGATACCGGCTTCGGCAGTGCCCAGAACATCAAGCGCACGGTGCAGGGGTATCAGCGAGCCGGCTTCGGGGCAATCATGCTCGAGGACCAGGTCGCCCCGAAGCGGTGCGGCCACACGGAAGGGAAGTCGGTGGTCGGGCGAGACGAAGCGTTGACGCGCATTCGCGCCGCGGTGGACGCGCGCGATGCCGGTGCCGACATCCTGATCATGGCCCGCACCGACGCGCGCGGGTGCATCAGCCTCGACGAAGCGATCCTGCGCTGCCGGTTGTTCCGTGAGATCGGCGCCGACATCACGTTTCTCGAGGCCCCGCTGAACGAGGATGAGATGCGCCGCTATTGTGCGGAAGTCGACGGTCCGAAGATGGCGAACCTGATCGAAGGAGGCAGGACTCCGAACCTGCCGCCCCGGCAGCTCGAAGCGATCGGGTACAAGATCGGCGTCTACCCGCTGACGCTCCTGAACGTCTCGATCCAGGCCATGCGCGAGGCGCTCGGCAGCCTGCTGCACTCGCAGCGTCCGCGAGCGGTCATGGATTTCGAAGACCTGAAGAAAGCCGTCGGGTTTCCCGCTTACTACGCTGAGGAAGCGCGCTACGCGCGCCAGTCCTGAATCGCGGGTTCGCGGTTCGCGGGATCGCGGTTCGTAAGAGAGCTGGCTTGCAACGCCGATCTGATCACAGGATACGAACCCGCGAGCCGCGAACCGCGGCCTGGCTTACTTCTGCGCCGGCGCGAACTGCTTGAAGAACTCCTCGGCCCGCTGATCGAGCTCTTCCGGCGTCAAATCCTCTTTCCGCGTCGCGATCGTCCAGGTGTAACCCTCCGGGTCCGTGATCATGCCGGTGCGGTCGCCCCAGAACTGGTCGGTCAGTGCTCCCATCGGGCCCGGCGCCACCTTCGCACCCGCCGCGACCGCGCGGTTGAAGAGCGCGTCGCAATCGTCGACGTAGATCCAGAGTGACACGGGCGATCCGCCCAGCGCCTTCAGGCTCCTGCCTCCGCCCATCTCGTCGTTCAGATAGACGTGTGAATTGCCGATGCGCATCTCGGCATGCATGATCTTGCCGTCGGGCCCTGGAGCTTTCGACAAGGTCTCGGCGCCGAGCGCCTTCTCGTACCAGGCGAGCGCGCTCGACGTGTCGTTCATGATCAGGTGCGGCGTCACCGTGTGAAGTCCGGCGGGAACGCCACTCTTTGCTTTTGCCATGAAAGCCTCCTTCCAGGGATGTGCTAATAAATCTGCTGGGTCTTCGCCACGACGGTTTTCGGTGGCGTCACGCCAGCCGCGATCATCACTTCGCGGACAGCCGCCTCCGTATCGGGGGAAGGTTTGAAGTTGCCGAAGCGATAGCCGACGGCGATGGCCAGCGGCGTCCATCCGAACTTGTCCTCCTTGTTCCACACGTCGATCCTCGCGCCTTTTCCGGCCAGGAACTTCACGACCCTGGGGAGGTTCTTGTAGGCAGCCGCATGCATCGCGGTCTCACCGTTGTTGTCCACCGCGTTCACGTCGGCGCCCAGGTCGAGTAGTACCTGGACGGCCTCGAGCACCTCGCTCTCGGTGCCGGCGTCCTCACCGGGCGAGCGCGTGGCGAGTCCGGCAGCGGCCATCAGGGGTGTACTGTTTTCCACGTTGGTGAGACGAGTGTCAGCGCCGAGGGCTGCCAGTGTCTTCATCAGCTCGGCATCCGCCGTCAGCGCCGCCAGAAAGAAGGGCGTCGCCCCGAGCTCATTGGCGCGCGTGTTGTTCAGGTTCACGCGCTTCGTCATTCGCGCGTTCAGATCGGCTCCCTTTGCCGCCAGCTTCTTCACCAGCTCCAGGCTGCTCGTCCCGCCCGATCCTGCCGGCGCCGGATCGTTGTCGCCGACGCCGGGCTTGCGCACCGCAGTCATCCCGTGGAGCACCGTGTAACCGGTCAGATCGACGTTCGGGTTCGCGCCGGCATCGAGCAGCTCCGCGGCGAGCTCGAAGTGCGCGTTCATCACCGCCAGGAGCAGCGCGCTGGTGCCAGCCGCCGGCAACCGGCCACCATAACCTCGCCGCTTCGCGCCATCGACCGGGATCATCTCGTTGGCGTCGGCGCCGGCCTCGAGCAGCACACGAACGACCGGGAGGTGGCCCTCGCGGACGGCAAACAACAACGGCGTGAAACCGGAGGACAGCCGAGTCCGGAAATCGGCCTTCGCCGCAATCAGCTCCTGGACAACGGCGGCGTGCCCTTCGGCCGCAGCCCACATCAGCGCGGTCTGCCCGCGGTTCTCGTCTTTGGCATCGACTGCCGCACCGCGCGACAGCAGCGCCTTCACCGTTTCGAGCGATCCGGTCCGCGCGGCGGTCATCAGCGGCGTCTCGCCACCGGGAAGGGCCGCGTTCGGATCGGCGCCGGCGTTCAGTAACAGGCCGACCATCCCTGCACTGCCGTTGGTGCAGGCGAGCACCAGGGGAGTGACGCCATACCGGTTGGCCGCCCTGGCGTTCGCGCCGGCGCGCAGCAGCAGTCCGGCGATGTCCTGGTCGTCGTGATAGGCCGCCCAGTGCAGGGCCGTCATCCCATCGGCCTGGGGAGCATTCACGTCGGCGCGTTGTTTCAGCAGCGCGCGCACGCCGGGCCGATCCATCTTCTCTGTCGCGTCGGCGAGCGACGACGGACCGGCTGCCTGCAGGCTGACTGCAGACAGGATCAGGACGATCGCGCTAGAGCGAAAGCAGCTCATCGACCTTGCCCTTGCTGTCCGCGAAGGCATCCATCCGCACTCCCACGCGCTCAAGCAACGTCAGGTGCAGGTTGGCCAACGGCGTTGGCTCGGCGTACTTGATGTGACGGCCACCCTGGACCCGGCCGGCGCCGCCGGCCACGAGGATCGGGAGGTTCACGTGGTCATGGATGTTCGGGTTGCCCATACCGCTGCCGTAGAGATAGAGCGAGTGGTCGAGCAGCGTGCCGTCGCCCTCGGGCGTCGACTTGAGCTTCTCCAGGAAGTACGCGAACAACGAGACGTGGAAGGCGTTGATCTTCGCCATCCTCGCGATCTTGGCCGGATCGTTCCCGTGGTGGGTCAGCGGGTGATGCGGGTCGGGCACGCCGATCTCGGAATAGGTGCGGTTGCTGGTCTCGCGCGCGAGCTGGAACGTGATCACGCGGGTCACGTCGCCCTGCAGCGCCAGCACCTGCAGGTCGAACATCAGGCGCGCATGGTCGGCATAGGCCGCGGGAACCCCGGTCGGACGATCGAGATCGGGCATCGGCTGATCCGCCGTGCTGCTCTCCGCCTTCTGAATGCGGCGTTCAACTTCGCGCACCGTGTCGAGGTATTGATCGACCCTGGTCCGATCCTCCGGTCCGAGGGTGCCCCGCAGGCGGGTGATATCGTCGCGCACCGAGTCGAGCAGGCTCGCGCGCCGTCGCAGTGCCGCCAGCCGGTCGGACGCACTGCCGCCCTCACCGAACAGACGCTCGAACACAATCCGCGGATGCGCCTCCGCCGGGAGCGGCGTCGTTGGTGACGACCACGACAGGTTGTTCTGGTACACGCACGCGTAGCCGTTGTCGCACTGGCCCACGGTCTGAAGGAGGTCCATCGACAGCTCGAGCGAGGGCAGGAGCGTCTGGTGACCGATCTCCTTCGCTGCAATCTGGTCGACCGTGGTGCCGAGGTGGTAATCCGTGCTCTCGGTCCACTTCGCGGTGGCGGCGCTCAGAAACGCGGCATTCGAGGTCGCATGGGTGCCCGGGTACGCGTTCTTGAGCTCGAGGTTCGAGAGGACCGTGAGCTGATCCAGGACCGGCGCGAGCGACTGGAGGGTCGGCGACAACTCGAGCCCGGTCCCGCCTCCCGCCGGCGTCCACCGCGAGAGGTCGCAGCCCATCGGCATGTAGACGAATCCCAGCCGCCGGACCGGCGCGGCCGCGGATCGGGCGAGCACCGTCATCGACGGCACCATGGCGTCGAGGAGCGGGAGAGCGACGGTGGCGCCGAGCCCGCGCAGGAACGTGCGGCGCGGCAGTGCCTTTCTCGTGATAATCATCGCGACGTCCTCATCTGAAACGGCTGGCTCTTCACGACTCCGAGAAGAATAGACGACAGGCGGTAGTCCTTCGCGCGGGCGTCCCGCAGGATGGTACGGATCGCCGGCGCGTCGTAGTACTCGAGCCCGCGGCCCGACGCGTATATCAGCAGTTTTTCGGCCACGGTTCCCACGAACAGTTCGGGCCGGCGCAACAGCGCGTTTTCGAGCCCCTCCACGTCGGCAAAGCGGCTGCCGTCGGGAAGGCCTCCCGCGGCGTCGATCGGGACACCGGCCTCGGCATCACGGCGCCGGCCGACCGCGTCGAATTTCTCCAGCGAGAGGCCGAGCGGATCCATCAGGTTGTGGCAGGCCGAGCAGGTCGGGTTGCTCCGGTGCTCGGCCAGCCGCCTGCGAACCGTCAGATTGCCATCCACCGTGTTGTCCTTCAGCGCCGGCACGTCAGGCAGGGGCGGCGGGGGCGGCACGCCCATCAGGTTGTCCAGGATCCACTTGCCGCGGACGACCGGCGACGTCCGGGTCGCGTAGGAGGTGACCGTCAGGATGCTGCCCTGCCGAAGCAGTCCGCCCCGTTCGCTGCCTTCTTCGAGCGTCACCCGCCTGAACCGCGTGCCGTAGATGTGCGGCAGGCCGTAATGCTTCGCCAGCCGCTCGTTGACGAACGTGTAGTTCGCCCGCAGCAGATCCACGACGCTCCGGTCCTCGCGGAGAATGCTCTCGAAAAAGAGCTCGGTCTCCCGCCGGAAGGCTTTCCGGAGATTGTCGTCGAAGTCCGGGAACAGCCGCATATCCGGCGTGATCGAATCGAGATTGCGCAGGTGCAGCCACTGCGAGGCGAAATTCGTGACCAGCGCTTCCGAGCGCGAGTCGGCCAGCATGCGGCGCACCTGCCGCTCCAGGACGACCGGCTCGTGAAGCTTGCCGGCAACCGCCAGGTTCAGGAGCTCGTCGTCCGGGATGCTGCTCCAGAGGAAGAAGGACAGGCGGGAAGCCAGTTCCAGATCGCTGACGCGATAGGGGGTGCCGGGCGCGACACCGGCGGGATCCTGCTCGACGCGAAACAGGAAATGGGGACTCACCAGGACCGCCGACACCGCCATCTCGATGCCGGCGTCGAAATCACCATCGGCGCGGGCATTCCGATACAGCGCGAGCGGCCCTTGCACATCCGCGTCCGTGACTGGCCGCCGGTAGGCCCGCCGCATCAACGACGTGAGGATCTGCTTCGCCGATCGCTCTTCATCGTCTGTGCTGAGCGGGGCCGCCGGTCGCGACACGAAAATGCGGCGGCGGCTCGGGGTGTCGCCCGGGCTCGTGGCCGCGTACGGCCCGACGATTGAAATCGAGTAGACAGCCGGCTGGATCCTGGGATGCCGATACGAATTGAAATGCGCCTGATACGGTTGCCGGGTCGTCTCCTGCAGCAACGACGGCTTCTTCAGGAACGCCACACCGATCTCGTGTGGGCCGGCGTTTACCGGCACACGGATCTTGAGGTGCTGATCCGCCGTGGCATGCAGCAATTCCCCCTGCGGAGGCTTGACCGTGAACACCTGCACGCGCGCCTTGTCGAGCAGCAGCTCGACGTCGTGCGCATCGGTCAGCCCTTCGACGTGCTCGTCGCGATCACGCGTCAGGCGAATCTGGATCTCGTACTCGCCGTCGAGCGGAAACGTGTAGGGAAGCACGGCGCCGCCGCGAGTGCCAATGGGAAGCCCGTCGAGATGGCCCTCTTGAGTGAGGTCCGGTGGAACCCGAATCGTTTCACCCCCGGGCGATCGACTCGGACGTCCGACGGCGAGGCGGCTGATCTTCTCCGCAGCGGAGATGTAACGATCGAGCAGGGTTGGCGACAGATCCCCGACCGTTACGTTGTCGAACCCGTAGCTGGAATCGTCGGCCGGCAGCAGCGTGCTTACGTCGATGTCGAGCGCGAGGAGATCGCGGACGGCGTTGTGATACTCCGTCCGTGTGAGCCGCCGGATCGCCGCCGTCCGGCCGGGGTCCGGCCGGGCGGCCGCCGCCCGATCGAGCGAAGACTCCAGGTAACGAACGACGGTGTCGTAGGTGGGATCGTCGGGGCGATCCTTGCCGACCGGCGGCATCTGACGGGCCCGCAGCTTCCGAACCACCTTCTCCCAGACGGCCGGATTCCGGGCGACGTCCTGTCCCGCGAATGCCTCGAGCACGAGGTCGCCCTTCTTGTTGTCTTCGTCATGACAGGACAGGCAGTACTCGTCGACGAAGGAGAAGAGACCGGAGGTAGAGGCGACAGGATGGGCCGGCGTTTGCCGCGCGTCGAGCGTGAAGCCGAGGCCGCCGGCCGCCATCAGCCCCAGAACGGCGACCACCGACGTCCGGCCGAGGGTACCCAGACGCATATTCCGGAATGATACGCGTCCGGCCCGCGGCAGTCGAGTCAGCCGGCGCCCAGTCGATCCCATCCTTATTGGACGCCGAAGTTGAAGGTAATATCGGCCGCACACGCGGAAGGAGCGTTCGTTAATGGCACGGATGAAGGTGTTCATCAGTCATTCCCATCGAGATGCCACACTCGCAAAGCGCTTCGAGGACTTCCTTACGACCATTACTTCCAACCAGGTGGAGGTGAAACGGTCGTCCAAAGACGGGTCGATCGAGTACGGCAACAGCTGGATTGACTGGATCCACGACCAGGTCGCGCAAGCCCAGGCCAGCTTCATCCTTCTCACGCCAAGCTCGTTCGCCGGGAAGTGGGTGTTGTGGGAAGCCGGCGCGGTCGAGGGGGTGAGGCGGATGACCGCCGCGAACGGCACCGATGCCAACGCTCAGGATCGCCAGGTCATCCCAATCAAGTTTCTCCTGGCCGGCAACGAAGAGATGGGGCCGTTCCAGTCCGTGCAGGTGGCCGACGGGCTGAACCCGGAGAACCTCTACGAGCTGTCGCTGGCCTTCCAGAGCAGCCTGCGGCAGCGGCTGGATCGCGAGGGCAGCCGGGACATCGACCGCGCGATGAGCAAGCTGGAGCAGTCGTGCGCCGGGTTCGTCGAGGATGCGGAGACGATATTCCGCGACCTGCCCATTTCCCAGCGGCAGGACCTCGTGCTGGAATGGACCGCCCGTCTCGATACGAACCTCGCGAAGGGCAACGCCGCATTCGTGCGCTCGGCGCGGCGCTGGATCAACATCGCCTTCCTCGGAGCCGCCAGGGAAAAGGCAGATGACAAGCAGACGCCGATCGACTTCCGACTCCATGTGCGCCTGGCCGAAGGCTTCAGGCAGCTGAAGGAGTGGGGACGAGCGAAGGAGCAGCTGCTGCTGGCCCAGCAACTCTCGCCCCGGGACATGCTGGTCCTCCGCGAGCTGGGACGCGCGGAGCTCGAGACGAACAAGAAAGACACCAAGGCCGCGCGCGAACTGATCAGCAGGATGAGGAATTTGGACCCCGATGTGCTCGCCGCCGACGAGGAGGCGTTGATGCTCCAGGTCCGGATATTCGTGGAGGACAACGACTGGGCAGCCGCCGCCGAGGTCCTCGATAGAGCCCCGGACCTGGCACGGGAGTCGACATACGTCGCAAACATGCGGGCGGTCGCCGCCCTGCACGTCGACTCGCCAAATACGAAGCGCTACTTCCAGGATCTGTTCGATCGCGAGCGCCAGGGCGGCCGCCGGGATATCTGGACGCTCGGCAACCTGGTGAATGCCGCCCTGGGACTCCGGGATTACGAAGCGGCCGACAAGTACCTGGGCGAGCTCGCTCAGAATCCTGACGCGGCGGTCCACAAAGACAGCATCGGGCGCTACTTCGACGACATCGTGCGCCTGACCAGGAGCGATTACAACTGGCGGAGCAAGTGGACGTGATCCAGGACCTTCGCTACGCGCTGCGCGCCCTCTGGCATTCCCGCCGCTTCACGGGCTGGGTCGTGAGCAGCGTCGCGATTGGCATGGCGGTCACGATCGCCGCGCTCGCGCTGTTGAACGCCTCGCTGATCCTGCCGTTCCCGCAGGTCACCGATCAGCATCGGCTCGTCCGCGTCTCGGTGAGCCGGAACTGCGGGCGCCCCGACTGCTGGATCCGCATGTCGTCGCCGGACGACTACAACGCGCTTCGCGAAGGGTTGACCGGATTGCAGGGACTCGCCGCGTTTGCGGCGGGAAACGTCGCTGCCGCGCTTCCGGAGGCACGATCGCTGCACGCCATGGTCACGTCTCCGAACTACTTCACCGTGCTGGGCGTGAGACCGTCTGCCGGCCGCGTCTTCGACGCGCACGACGACGAGACCGATGCGGCGGTCGCTGTGATCGGGTACAGCACGTGGCAACGGGACTTCAACAGCGATCCATCGGTCATCGGCCGCACGATCCGCATCGCCGATCAATTTGTCCAGATCGTCGGAGTCGCACCCGAGGACTTCGTCGGCATCAATCGCGTCAGGCCGGGCAGCCGCAACCCCGATCTGTGGCTGCCGATGTGGATGGCGGATCGAGTTCTGCCTTTGAGCGCCGCGGAACAGCGGCGACAGGAGCGCGACGTCGCCTTTGTAGGACGGCTGAAGGACGGCGTGCAGGCGGCCCGACTGCGGATCGAAACCGCGCTCGTGGGGCAGCGGCTGGCGACCTCACGAGCCGGGCAGCCCGCGAACGCCAGAGCCGAAGTGGATCGCGTCTGGCGCGTGAGACCCGAGAACTGGCACTTCGCGGTCATCGTCGTGATGCCGATCCCGATCCTGGTCCTGGTAATCGCGTGCGTGAACGCGGCGAATCTCATGCTCGCACGGGGATCCCAACGTCAACGGGAAATCGCGATCCGTCTCGCCATCGGCGCCGGACGCAGGAGCATCATCCGTCAACTGTTGGTCGAGAGCGCCGTCCTCGCCACGCTCGCGACGGCAGTCGCCATCCCCATCGCGTGGTGGAGTCTCCAACTGGCCAGCACACCGCTTGGCGAGCGGATTCCCATCGATCCGCTGGTGCTCGCGCTCACGATCCTGACGGCCCTTGTAACGACCGTGGCCTTCGGCCTCGCACCCGCGATTCGGTTGAGCGCAGGGCAACCAGCCGTCTCGCTCGGTCCGGCCGCCGCGCGCAGCGACGCGCTTCCAGAGCAGTCGCGGATGCGGCGTGGCCTGGTCGTCGCCCAGGTGGCGCTGTCACTCGGACTGCTGGCGACCGCATGGCAGCTGGTGGCGACGGTTCGGTTGCAGGCGGTCTCTGCCGGGACTCCCGGCGATCGGCTGTTGATTGCGCGCTTCGATCTGCAACCCTTGAAGCTCGCTCCCGCTGAAACGGAGATCTTCTATCGTGATCTCCTCGCCGGTGCGTCGCGGCTGCCAAACGTCGAGGCCGCAGGCCTTGCGCGGCATTCGGCCGTGTGGACCTTCGGGCAGGCTGCAAACCAGGCCTCGATCGAAGTCTGGCGGGCAGACGATGGTCCGGAGGATGGCCACCTCACGATGGGCGGTTATGCCGCAGGCGATCTGTTCGATGCCGTAGGCATCCGGCTGCTCTCCGGGCGACGATTCACGGAGCCGGACCGCCAGGGTCGGCCGCGGGTCGCGATCGTGAACGAGACTGCGGCCAGGATGATCGCGGGTCCGGCGGTGGGAAACACCATCCGCATCGCTCCTCGCGGGCAGCATCTGGATGCCGCGATCGAGGTGCGGATCGTCGGCGTGATCGAGCCGGCGGCCGAACCCCGGCTGGAGCAGGCTGGCCCGCCGCCGGCCAGGGTCTACCTGCCGTCTCCGCTCGAGCCCGAGCCGGCACTGGCGCTCTATCTGCGGTCGGGTTCCACGGCCGCCACGCTGGCGCAGCCTGTACGCGAGCTCGTGAGCCGGATTGCCCCGCGGGTCCCGATCCTCGAGATCGGGTCGCTCGAAGAGATCAACGAACGGTCGTACGCGACCCAGCTCTGGCTGGCTCGGGCGGCGGCCGTTCTCGGAGTCATCGGACTGCTGCTTGCGACCGCCGGTCTCTACGGCGTGTCTTCTTATGTGGTCGCCATGCGGTCGCGGGAGATCTCGATCCGCATGGCGATAGGGGCACGGCCGCAGGAGATTCTCAAGATGATCCTGAGCCAGTCGATGGGCATGGCGTTCATCGGGCTGCTCGCAGGCGCCGGCGCCGCGGCTGTCGTCAGCCGCGTGATCCAGTCCGAGTATCACGGCATCCAGGAGATCGATCCAGCCGCGTTCGGCGGCGCGGCGGCGCTGTTCGTAGCCGCGATGCTCCTTGCGAGCGCCATCCCCGCGGTCCGGGCATCCCGGGTGGATCCGGTTGCGAATCTCAAAGACGGATAATGTAACGACCAGCCGGGGAGTCGCCAGCCAGTTGAGTTCGGCGCAGGGGCGGAACATTGGGGCCCGCCGGCGCATCCAATCCATCATGGCGCGCAATTCCGCACTACCTACTGAGGACTCGGACATCGAGCTCGTCCACGGCATCGCGGCCGACGATCACGCCGCCTTCGAGCGGCTGATGCGGCGATACAATGGCCGGCTCTTCCGCGTGGCACGGGGGATTCTCAAGGACGACGCCGAGGCCGAAGACGCCGTGCAGGACGCGTATCTCGAGGCGTACCGGCACATTGGGGAGTTCCGCGGCCAGTCACAGGTCGCGACCTGGCTGACCCGCATCGCGATCAACCAGGCCCTGATGCGGCTGCGCCGTCACAAGCGTGAGCGTGTTGTCGTGCCGTTTCGAAGTGATGAGGACGGCCACGGCGTCGGAGCCGAGGTCGTCGACCACAAGGCCGAATCCCCGGCGGGCGCGACCCTTCGCGCCGAGGTTCGGAAGGTTGTCGAGAGCCGGATAGACGAGCTCCCGCCGGCCTTCCGCGCCGTGTTCATCATGCGCGACGTCGAGGAGATGACGGTCCAGGAAACCGCCGAGTGCCTCGGCATCCCTCCCGCAACTGTTCGAACCCGGCTGTTCCGTGCGAGAGGGTTGCTGCGCGAAGCGCTGGCCCGCGACGTCGATACCGCAACACTCGAGGTGTTCGGCTTTGCCGGGGAGCGCTGCGATCGAATCATCGCTCGCGTTCTCGAAGCCCTGCGCCGCCGGCAGTGAGCCGGCGAGGGAACTTCCGCCCGACTCTCCGCATCAAAGTCGTGCAATCCGAATCGTGGTGCGCCGCGTAGGAAAGGCGACACACATCTCGGCCCATCCGCGGAGCGGACGGGTCTTCATCGATTTCGTTCAACGAGGAGTCACGTAATGAAAGTCATGTATGTCGGAGGGCTGGTAGCCGCGCTGGCGATATCGGCAGGCAACGCTTCAGCACAGGGCGTCACCGACCCGCAAATCGCGGCTATCGTCGTCACCGCCAACCAGGTCGACATCGACGCGGGGAAGCTGGCGGCAGCCCGCGGCACCGATCCCGAAGTCAAGAAATACGGTGAGCAGATGGTGGCGGCTCATACCGGCGTCAACAAGTCCGCGACTGAACTGGTGACGAAGCTCAAGGTAAAGCCCGAAGAGAACGCGACCAGCAAGGCGCTGCAGGCCGGAGGCGACAAGAACCTGGCGAATCTGAAGTCCCTCAAGGGTGGGGCTTTCGACCAGGCGTACATCGACAACGAAGTCGCCTATCACCAGCAGGTGCTCGACGCGGTGGACAAGACGTTGATCCCGAGTGCGTCGAACGCCGAGCTCAAGGCGCTGCTGGTCAAGGTGCGCCCGGCCTTTGTCGCGCATCTCGAGCATGCGAAGCAGCTTCAGTCGTCGCTTGCGAAGAGCAAGTAACGCAGCACAGGTCGGTTTCAGTTTCCAGTTTCCAGTTTCCAGTTCTGAGTCGGGACTGGAAACCGGGAACTGGCAACTGGGAACTTCTTCAGATGTAGCGCAACCAGGCGTGCCGGCGCTGCGCCTTCACTACGGCAAACCGCCTGCATGGGAAATAGAGCAGAACAACCGCAATGACGAAGACGAGATAGAGCAGTGGCAGCCCCCATCGCGCCGCCGGCTCTACGGATACATACGGAGCGCTGACGAACCACTCGCTGTGGGTCTGCCCGTCGCGAAGCTTCCAGGCGATCAGCGCCAGCACGTGAATCAGCGGGATGTGGAGCAGGTAGTAGAACATCGGCACGCGGCCGAACACGTCCAGCACCCGCGCAAACACTCCGCGCGCCTTCCCGGCAAACGGCAGCAACGCGATCGGCGGTCCCAGCGTCATCAACAGATACAACTGTGAGGCCGGATACTTGCGCTGGTTCAGCACCTGGAACAGCGCCGGCATCTCGTTGTCGCCGGCGAACGCGACCAGAGCACCAGCCACGATCAGGAACGCCGCCGTCGCCGTCAGCCCGATGCGCGCGCATGCGCGCCGGCGGTCCTCCGGATCGCGCAGAAGAATGTCGCCGAACGCATACCCGACCGCCATCACGCCGATCCATGGCACGATCGAGTAGAGAACCGTGACGGTGATGCCGCCGAGGGTGACCCCGCCACCCGTATAGACGAACTGACCGAGCCAGGCCAGCTTCTCCGGGAGCGCGCGGGCGAGTAGACCAAAAACATCCTGGGCGAGGATTGTCGCCAATCCGATGACGCCGACCGTGTTGACCGGCAGCCTCACCAGCAGCGACATCAGCACCATGCACCAGCCGAGCATCCAGATCACGCCGGCGAGCGGCGCCCCGAGCGACGCTGGCGTGAACGTCCACGAGAGCCGGACCACTGTGAGCTCGAGGACCACGAGCAGGAGACCGCGAGTCAGGAGATAACGCGACAACGCACGGCGGTCCGCCACCTTGCGGCCGTACAGGAAAGCTGCGGTCCCCGCCAGGAACACGAAGCCGGGGGCGCAGAAGTGCGTCACCCAGCGTGTGAAGAAGACGCCGGCCGTTGGTCCTCCTGCCGGGACGCCGGAGTACACGCGGACGTGGTCGATGGCCATCAGTACCATGACCGCGCCGCGCCAGATATCGAGAGATGCGATCCGGGCCGAACGCGCAGGGCGAGTCGACGGATCAGGCCGGGTTGCCGCGAGGTCGATGCCGGAAGAAACCGTCATGCGTCCTCCAGGGGTTCGAAGGAGGGGACTATATATGAGAGAGCCTCGTCGCGATTCATGATTCGGCAGTTCCTCATCAGCCTCGTTCTCGCCGGCATCGGTTCCGTCGCGGTTGTCGCACAGACCATCCCTCCGCCCACTGACGTGCATCAACATCACGACGACCGCAACGACATGGCGACGCTGTTCCCCTCGCGTGAGGCATCCGGCACGTCATGGTCACCGGCGCTGACGCCGATGTCGGGTGCCATGCAGCAGTGGCGCGGCTGGAGCGTGATGCTGCACGGCAACCTGTTCGGCCAGCTGATTGCCGAGCCCGGCGACCGTCACCGCACCGGAGGGACCAGCGATCACCAGGCCAGCAGCGTGAACTGGGCCATGCTCATGGCACGGCGTCCACTTGGCGGCGGACGGTTCGGAATCCGCGCGATGGGCAGCGCAGAACCGTGGACCGTGAATGATTGCGGCTTTCTCAACTTTCTCGCGACCGGGGAGATGTGCGAGGGAGACACGATCCACGACCGGCAGCATCCACACGATCTCTTCATGGAGCTGGCCGCCGATTACGACCATGGGCTTCGCGGATCGCTGAGGTGGCAGGTGTATGCAGGTTTCGCTGGCGAACCGGCTCTCGGGCCTGCATCGTTTCCGCACCGGCTCTCGGCGCTCGCGAACCCGGTGGCCCCGATCACGCATCACTGGATCGACGCGACACACATCACGTTCGGGCTCGTGACAGCCGGTGTCTATGACGAACGCTGGAAGGCCGAGGTCTCGCTGTTCAACGGCCGCGAGCCCGACGAAAATCGGGCTGATCTCGATCTGGGGGCGCTCGATTCGATTTCGGGGCGGTTCACAGTCATGCCGTCGGAGAACCTGGTCCTTCAGGTCTCGGCCGGTCATCTCGAAGAGGCGGAAGCCGAGTTTCCGCCCGAGCCGCGGGCCGACGTCGATCGGCTCACCGCCTCGGCAACGTATCACCGCCGGATCGGCGACCGCCTGTCCGCGACGACAGTGGCATACGGAGTCAACTCCGGCGTCGAGGTCATTCCCGGCGCGCGCGTCGAGCTGGTGACACACGCGCTGCTCCTGGAGAGCAGCCTGACGATCCGCGAGAGGCACACGTGGTTTGCACGGACGGAGATTGCCGGCAAGCCCGGAGAAGATCTGCACGTACACGAAGACCCGACCCGGATATTCATCGTGGGCAAGCTGCAGGCCGGCTACGAGCGGACCCTGAAAGGATGGCGGGGCCTCGTCCCTGGCGTGGGCGGATCGGTCACGCTCGCCATTGTTCCCCCCGAGCTCGAATTGCGATACTCCGGCCGGTACTCGCCGGGATATGTCGTGTTCGTTTCGCTGCGGCCGCGGTCGCACGTCATGGCCGGGATCCGGTAGTCCGGGGTCCGGGGGACCGGGTCGGATGAGCATCACGCAGATGCGGCTTCTCCCGGTCCGACGATTCGGTTAAGCTGGTCCACAACTATGAAAGCGCTCCGCCGGCGCCTTCGCCTCGCGGTCACTGCCTGGCTCCTGTTCCAGGTGGTGTCGCTGTCGGCGCTCGTGCCGCTGGACTGCTGCGACGCGCACCGTCCGGCGAACGTTGGCCGGCAGGAACGTTGCCACGAGAGCCCGGAATCGCCGTACTGCCCGATGCGCGCGAGGGACGGCAAGGCGTGTCCCATGCACCAGAAGGCCGAGGCGGACAACGTGCATGCACATCACCGGCAGATGGCTGCCGAGGAACACGCATCTCACGATGCCGGGTTGCACGATCCCGCGTCCGGCCCTGAGTCATCGAACAATCAGTGCGCGATCGGCGCCACCTGTACGGCGCCGATCGCCGCGCTTGCCGTCATCCTGTCAAACCACGGCGTCGTCCCAGCCGACAGCTGGATCCTGCCGGACGCCGACCGCACCGTCCTCCCGCAACCGCACGACGAGCACCTGACCAGCCGGCAGGCCACGCCCGACGGCCCGCCCCCTCGCGCGTAAGCCACCGCCAGTGTCCTCGAGGCACCGGTGTGCCTCGGAGTGGATGGTTTCGTACGGCGTGGAGGTGTTGTCGTGAGGAGCGTACGGGTATTCGCCTTCGCGAGCGTCATGCTCGCGTGGGCCCTTCGTGGTTTTGCCCAGCAATCGGTTGACTATGCCAGCATCGGCGGCCGCGTGCTCGATCAAACCGGCGCGGCCGTCGCAGGCGCGCAGGTCCGTGCGCGGCACATCGATACCAACGTCACGACGGCAACGCTGACGGATGGATCCGGTCGATTCCGCTTGCCGGCGCTGCGAATCGGCAACTATGAACTGATCGTCCGCCAGGCCGGCTTCAAGGATGCGGCGGTGCAGCTCACGCTGGCGGCCGGCGCGGCCTTCGAAGTACCCGTGTCACTTCAGGTCGCCGACGTCACCGCGGAGGTGACGGTCGCGGCCGGTACGCCGGTTCTCGACGCGGCTCGCAGCCAGATTACCGCCACCGTCTCGGAAGTGGAGGTCAGGAGCCTGCCGCTCAACGGCCGCAATTTCCAGGAGCTCGCACTCGTCGTCCCCGGGGTCTCGCCGACGAATCTGAACAGCACCCAGCTGTTTCCCGAAACGTCGGCGGTACTGGGAGCGAGCCTCTCGGTCAGCAGCCAGCGCAATCTCTCGAACAACTTCATCGTCGATGGACTGTCTGCGAACGACGACGCGGCGGCCCTTGGCGGCATCACGTACGCCGTCGACGCGGTGGAGCAGTTTCAGGTGGTGACGTCCGGAGGCCAGGCGGAGCTCGGACGGGCACTCGGCGGCTACATGAACGTGGTAACCAGGAGCGGCACCAACGTGCTGCACGGGACCGGATACGCCTTCGTTCGAGACGACAGCCTGAACGCTCCAAATTCCTTGTCAGGCACAAGGCTGCCGATGGATCAGTGGCAGTACGGGGGAAGCCTCGGCGGACCTATTGCCCGCAATCGCACGTTCTACTTCGCGAACATCGAACAGCGGCGGCTGGATCAGACCGGCCTGACCACGATCTCGACGCCCAGCACCGCGCTGATAAACGCCCGCCTGGCCGCCGCCGGCTATCAGGGACCGCCGGTCGCGACCGGTACCTATCCGAACCCGATCGATTCAACGAATCTGATGGGCAAAATCGACCACGAAGCGAACGCGCAGGGGCGATTCGGGGTCAGGCTCGGCCTGTACGACGTGAGCTCGCAGAACGCGCGCGGTGCCGGCGGTCTCAACGCGCCGAGCGCGTCGAGCAACCTCGACAACCTCGATCGGACGATCGCCGCAAGCCACGCCATCTCGCTGTCCGCGCGCACGCTGCTCGAGACGCGAGCGCAGATTGCGGCGAGTCGCCTCGACGCGCCGCCGAGCGATCCGATCGGCCCGGCGGTCTCGATCGCGGGCGTTGCCGTCTTCGGCACCAGTTCGGGCAGCCCGACCCACCGCAAGAACACGATGTATCAAGTCGTGAGCAACCTCTCGCACCAGGCCGGCGCTCACGCGCTCAGGGCAGGGCTCGACGTCCTCGTCAACGACGATCGGATTGTCTACCCGCGCGCCGCGCGCGGCAGCTACGTCTTCTCGTCGCTGGCGAATTTTCTGACCGGTCTCTACAACAACGCCGGTTTCACCCAGACCTTCGCGGTCTCCGAAATCGTCCAGCAGAATCCGAACGTGGGCATGTACGTACAGGATGAGTGGAAACTCAATTCTGATCTCACCTTGAACGCCGGCGTCCGGTACGATCTCCAATTCCTCGAATCAATCAACACCGATCTCGACAACATCTCACCGAGAGTGGGTGTGGCGTGGTCACCGTTCGATGACCGGCGAACGATCGTCCGCGGCAGCGCCGGCATGTTTTATGACCGCGTTCCCTTAAGGGCGGTCGCCAACGCGCTGCTGTCGGCCGGCAATACGACGGACCTCACGCAGCTCCGGCAGATTTCCGTCAGCCTGTCGCCTGCACAGGCCGCAGCTCCAGTCTTCCCGCGGATCCTCGATGCGCCGTCCCCCTCGGTGACGCTCCCGACGCTGACGACGATGGACCGCGATCTGCAGAATGCGGTCTCGCGACAGGCAGGAGTGGAAATCGAGCGCCAGATTCGGTCGAGCATGGTCATCGGCATCGGCTACCAGTACACGCGCGGCCGGCAGCTGCTCATGTCGATCAATCAGAACGTCCCCAGCTGCGTCGCCGCAGGCAGCAACAATGGCTGCCGTCCCTACCCGGAGTACGGCAACAACAACCGCTACTCATCGGCGGGGTCGTCGTCGTATCACGGGATGCACGTGTCCCTGACACAGCGGCCAGGACGGTGGGGCCACTACCGGGTGTCGTACACGCTGTCCTCCGCCAGAAACAACGTCGGCGAGTTCTTCTTCAGCTCGCCAATCGATCCATTCGATCTGTCCAAGGACTGGGGGCGCTCGGACAACGACCAGAGGCACCGGCTGGTGCTCTCAGGTACGGCGCAATCACCCACGACGCCGGCCGGGAACGGGTGGGAGACGCTGACCCGCAATTGGCAGCTGAGCGGACTGCTGCAGGCGTACTCGGCGCTGCCCTTCAATATCACGTCGGGGGTCACGACCATCCAGGGCACGGCGGGCCGTCCTGTCGTCAATGGTCAGTTCATCGAGCGCAACGCGGGGGAGGGTAGCGACTTTTTCAGCCTGGGACTCCGAGTGAGCCGGACGTTTCACCTGACGTCCCGGATCGGGCTCGAAGCGCTGGCAGAGGCGTTCAACGTCACGAATCGCGAGAACGTCCTGACCCGCAACACGAACTTCGGTTCCGGCTCCTATCCCGACAATCCTTCTCCAAACTTCGGGCAGCCGACGGCAGTCGGCGAGCCGCGTTCCTTTCAGTTGGGGGCGAGGTTGCGCTTCTAGCGTCCGGTCGCCGAGACCGACGGTCCCCTCAAAGTCGAGCATGAAGCCTAGTCCGTCTTGACATTCCCACGGTGGGAAGGTTGACACTGGACCCAGGAGAGAGTTGCGACAATGACCCGCAGTGGAGCGGTACTCCAGCTCGCCGACGCAAGACGGGCCGGCCTGATGAACATCGGCGAAGCGGCAAGAGCCTCAGGCGCGTCGGCAAAGATGATTCGGCATTACGAGACGCTTGGGCTGCTGAAGCGTGCGCAGCGGACGATGGGGGGGTATCGGCTCTACGACGAGGTCGACGTCCACACGCTGCGGTTCATCCGGCGCTCGCGCGATCTCGGGTTCTCGATGACCGACGTCAGCCGCCTGTTGGGCCTCTGGCGGAACCGGCGCCGTGCGAGCGCCGAGGTGCGTCGTATCGCCCAGGCGCACATCAGTGACCTCGATCGGCGGATCGCCGAGATGCAGAACCTGCGTCGCACGCTCGAACACCTCGTCGACCACTGCCGCGGCGATGAGCGGCCGGACTGCCCGATCCTCGAGGACCTGGCGGCGAGCGCAACCGAGCACTGAAAAACCATGGAAACAAGGAAAGGCAGGAACCTGCTCGTCTCACCGGGCACAGCGATCGATCCCGTTTGCGGGATGCGCGTGAACCCGGCCACCGCGGCCGGGCATTACGACTATCGCGGGACCACCTACTACTTCTGCGCCCGTTCCTGCCTCGAGCGGTTCAAGGCGGCGCCGGAGAGCTTTCTCGGTGCACCCGCGGAGCCGCCGGCCCAGACCGGGACGCCAGACGAGTACGTCTGTCCGATGGATCCCGAGGTGCATCAAGACCACCCCGGGGCGTGCCCGAAATGCGGCATGGCACTCGAGCCCGCGATGCCTCGTCCTCCGGCGGCGGCCACTACGTGGACGTGTCCCATGCATCCGGAAATCGTTCGCGATCAGCCGGGAGCCTGCCCGATCTGCGGCATGGCGCTCGAGCCGCGCGTCGTAACGGTCGAGGAGCGCAACCCCGAGCTCGATGACATGACGCGGCGGTTCCGCGGCGCCCTGATGCTGACGGTGCCGATCCTGGCGTTCATGGTTTCCGAGCTGCTGCCCGGCGATCCGGTGGGCACGTTGACGGGTCACCGCCTGCGGAACTGGATCGAGCTCGCACTGGCGACGCCGGTCGTCATCTGGGGGGGATGGCCGTTCTTCGCGCGTGGCTGGACGTCGGTAGTCACCCGCCACTTGAACATGTTCACCCTCATTGCGCTCGGCGTCGGCGCCGCGTACGGATACAGCGTGGTCGCAACCCTCGCACCCGGCCTCTTCCCGCACTCGTTCCGGATGGGCAGCGAGGTCGCCGTCTACTTCGAACCGGCGGCGGTCATCGTCGTGCTCGTGCTTCTCGGTCAGGTTCTGGAACTGCGGGCACGCAGCCGCACCGGAGCAGCGATCCGGAAGCTCCTGGGCCTCGCGCCGCCGACCGCCCACGTCATGAATTCCGAGGGACACGAGCACGAGGTCCCGCTCGAACACGTGAAGGTGGGAGATCGTCTCCGGGTCAGGCCTGGTGAACGGGTGCCTGTCGACGGTGTGGTGCTCGAGGGGACCCCCGCGGTAGACGAATCGATGGTCACCGGCGAGCCGATCCCGGTCGAGAAGGACCCCGGCAGCGCCGTGACCGGCGGGACGGTGAATGGCACCGGCACCTTCGTGATGCGGGCCGGACGGGTGGGCGCGGACACGCTGCTTGCACAGATCGTGCGGATGGTCGGCGAGGCGCAGCGGTCTCGCGCGCCCATTCAGCGGCTGGCCGATACCGTGTCAGGGATTTTCGTGCCGGCAGTGATCGTGGCAGCGCTCGTGTCCTTTTTTATATGGGCCACGGTCGGGCCGGAACCCAGGCTCGCGTTTGCGCTCGTCAACGCCGTTGCGGTGCTGATCATCGCCTGCCCTTGCGCGCTCGGCCTCGCCACGCCGATGTCGATCATGGTCGGCACGGGCCGCGGCGCGGAGGCGGGAGTCCTCATCCGCAACGCGCAGGCTCTTGAAATCCTCGAACGGGTGACGACCGTCGTCATTGACAAGACAGGAACGCTGACGCAGGGGAAACCGGCGCTCGTCGGCATCGAGCCGGCGCCTGGATTCGACGAGAAGTCAGTGCTTGCGCTCGCCGCAAGCCTGGAGCATGTCAGTGAGCACCCCCTTGGCGCGGCGGTTGTTGCGGGGGCGCGCGCGCGTGGAATTTCGCTCCATCCGGTCGCCGACTTCAAGTCCCAGACCGGGCGAGGAGTCACCGGCACCATCGATGGCCGTCACGTCCTGATTGGCAACCACAACCACTTGAGCGCAGCCGGCGTTGACCCCGGCGTTCTGGCGGACCGCGCCGACGCCCTGAGAAAGGAAGGACAGACAGTCATCTTCATCGCCGTGGATGCCAAGCCCGCCGGACTGCTCACGGTCGCCGATCCGATCAAGCCGGGAGCTCGTGAAGCGATCGAGTCGCTGCGCCGCGACGGCGTGAAAGTGGTGATGCTGACCGGCGACAGCCGTGTCACAGCGGCCGCCGTCGGCCGTGCGCTCGGAATCGACGACATCGAGGCCGAAGTGCTGCCCGACCAGAAAGCCGCCGTGATCGAACGCCTGCAGGCTTCCCGTGAACGCGTCGCCATGGCCGGTGACGGCATCAACGACGCGCCGGCGCTGGCCCGTGCGGACGTCGGGATTGCGATGGGCACCGGAACCGACGTGGCGATCGAGAGCGCCGACATCACCCTTCTGCGAGGGGATATCCGCGGCATCTGGCGGGCGCGACAACTCAGCCGGGCGACCATGCGCAATATCCGGCAGAACCTGTTCTTTGCCTTCATCTACAACGTCGCCGGGGTACCGGTTGCCGCGGGCATTCTGTATCCCTGGTCCGGGCTGCTGTTGAGCCCGATGATCGCGAGCGCGGCGATGACCTTCAGCTCGGTCTCGGTCATCGCGAACGCGCTCAGGCTGCGAAAGCTGTCGCTCGGTTGACCGTTCGTCACATCGCGGTTCGTCCGCGCGTCTTTGCCGTTATGCTTCGCGCATCGCCGACCATCCGCCTCCGCGCGCGCTGAACTCGAGCGCGCTCTGGCGCGATGCCTCGCCGAAGCCCGCAGGGCGAAGGCGGACCCGTCGAGCCGCAACCAGTTGCGGAAATCCTCCAGTCGGCGAGCCAAACGCGCGGAATCGGGGTCTAAACGGCACTGATTCCGAGGAGACGAGAAATGGATCGACGGACGTTCCTGACCCTGGCACTGACGGCTCCAACGCTGACCCGTTCGCTCGACGCATTTCAGCGAGGACGCACCACCAAACCGGCCCCGAAACCCGCCGCTGCCAAACCGGCTCCCGTTGCCGCGCCGGGGGTGGCCTGGACGCAGTGGGGCGGTCCCAGGCGGAACTTCCAGACGGACGCATCAGGACTCAAGGACGTGTGGCCGGCGGCCGGTCCGCGCGTCGTATGGAAACGCGCGCTGGGTGAAGGGTATTCGGCACCGGTCGTCGAGAACGGGGTGCTGTACACGATGTACGGCAAATCCGGTCAGGAGGTGGTGATCGCCGTCAATGCGGAGACGGGCCAGACCCTCTGGGAACACGTCACACCGATGACGTTCCAGAGCGATGCGCCCGCTCAGGGCAACGGACCCTATTCCTCACCGTTGATTGCCGGCGATCGGCTGTTCACGACCGGCGTTGCCGGACGGCTGCAGTGCCTCGACAAGAAGACCGGCAAGCTGCTGTGGACGCAGCAGCTCTGGAGCGACCATCACGGCTCGCAGTTGATGTACGGCTACTCGTCGAGCCCGATCGCTTTCCGGGACACGGTGGCTGTCCCGGTCGGCGGGAAAGGCCGGGCGGTAATGGCGTTCCGTCAGGCTGACGGGTCGACTGCGTGGTCGAAGAACGATCTGGGCAACGTCTACTCGTCGCCCATCCTGATCGACGTCGGAGGGCTCGAGCAGATGGCGGTGCTGCTGGATGGCGCGTTGATCGGAATCAATCCTCACAACGGCGATCTGCAGTGGATGGTCCCCTTCAAGGCCGAATACTCGATCGCGGTGGCCACGCCGGTCTGGTGTCCCGGCAATCTGCTGTTCATCTCGTCGGAGTACAACGGTGGCGCGAAGGTCATCGAGCTGAAGCGCAACGGGATGCAGACCACCGCCTCCGAGCTCTGGAACTCGATCAGGCTTCGGCTTCATCACGGCAACGCCATGCAGGTTGGCGATTCCCTTTACTTCTCGAGCGGCGGGAAGGGGAGCCAGGCGATCCTCAGTGCGGTCGACATCCGCAGCGGCAAGATTCACTGGCAGGAACGCAGCATCGAAAAGGCGACGTTCGTGTGGGCCGATCAGAAGCTGATCACCCTCGACCAGGCGGGCACGCTGATGATCGCCGATCCCTCTCCGCAAGGGTTCAAGATCATCAGCAAGGCGCCCCTTCTCACCGAGCTGTCGTGGACGCCGCCGGTTCTCGTCGGAACCCGCCTTTACCTCCGCGATCGGCGCACCCTGATGTCTGTCGATCTCGGCTGAACCGATCAGACTCGGGCTGCGGTTTTTTGAACGGCGACACCGGGAGTGTGGAATAATTCCGCGCGCTCGAGGCTGCGACTCATCCCTTTCATCCCTTATGACGCTGACACGTTTGTGCGCCGGCGCACACTCTCGGGTGTGCGCGGCGCTCATCGCACTCTTTTGCTGTTCTCCTGCCGCCAGTCTCTTCGCTCAAGGCTCTACCGGCACCGTGGAAATCCGTGTCGATCCTCCCGCGGCAGGCATCGAGCCGTTCAATGTGCCCGTTCAGCTGCTCTCGGTCGCCGATCCGACGCAGTCCTGGGCCGCTGACGTCCCGGCCGGGGAAAGCGTGCGGTTCCGGCTGGTTCCTCCGGGGAGCTACCGCCTGATCTCCGGCAGCGTCGAACGGCGCGTCGAAGTCGCGTCGGGCGATGAGCTGACGCTCACGCTGAGTTCGGCGGCGGGACGGGTTCCCCGTGATGTGCGGATCGCCGCACGCGATCGATCGGCTTACGGAACACGGTTCAACTCCACGATGATCGAGATGCTTCCGCAGAGCGGAGGCGTCTACGGCCTGATCGAGCGGAGCGATCCGCTGGTCGTCACCGAGCGAATGGAGGGGGGAGGGGCGTACCCCGAGCCGCAGCGGCTCGGAGCGTCCGGCGCATCGTGGACGCAGACGACGTTCAAGATCGGAGATGCCGACATCACCGATCCCGATCGGACCGGCTACGCGATGCTGTATCCGAACCTCGACGCGCTGCAGACGATCAACGTGGCCACCGCAGGCATGCCGCCCGACACGTATGGCGCAGGCACAGCGGTCATGCTGGTGCCGCGTTTGCCAACCGCGAAGTGGCAGCGGACCCTGCAGTTCGACGTGTCACCGCCGGCATTCCAGTCCGTCAACCCGCTTCCGGAAGCCACCTCGATTGGCCGGCTGCGCAGCGCGGGCACCGGCGCCTTCATCGCGAGCGGCCCGATCAATCCCCGCCTCGGACTGCAGTTCGCGGGCACGCTTTCAGAGTCGTCACGGCTGGAGCGTCAGGACACGGCCGCGCTGCCGAGTCGCGTCGCGAGCCTCTCGACGCACCTGACGTATCGCACCGCCGCGGGCGACGACCTGCGCCTGTTTGCCCAGACCGACCGTCTGTCGTTTCCGGTGTCCGGACGAGCGATGCTCGTCGATCCGGGGTTGCAGCAGCGTGAATTGTCGACGGTGATCTCGACAACGTGGAATCGCGCCACCCGGACTGGTATGGCGTGGTCAGCCAATCTCACGTACTCGCTGGCAACGACGGGGCCCGCGCTCGCGGGCATACCGGTTACCGGCACCATGGAACGGCTGCGGGACGGGCCGCCCTACGAGCTTGCCGCCTCCGGCCCCAGCACGCGTCACCGCACGTCGCTCCAGTGGCGCGGGGAGCCCCGTCCGATCACCGTCCTCGGGTTGCACCAGCAGCCAGAGATCGGCGTCAGCGGGTCATGGACGCTGTCCACGCGCGGTGCTCCCGGAGCTACAGTCATCGGTGAGCTCGTGGACGGCGAGCCGGCACGAGTCTGGGAATACACGAGCGACGGTGAATCCTCACGATGGCGGGGCAACGAGCTCACCCTGTGGGCGGCCGACGAGGTCCACGTCCATCCACGAGTCGACGTCGACCTCGGACTGCGCGCCGCGATGTCGAGCGCCTCGCGCGGCGGGGTGGGTGGTCACATCACGTGGGGCGCGCTCTCACCGAGCATTCTGGGCACCTACCGCGCGATCTCGAACGGACGCCTGACATTCCTGGCGGGCTATGCGCGGTACGCGTCGCGGCTGCCCTTGAACTACCTGGCTTACGGCGATCCGCACAGCCTCACCGGTACCGTCAGGCGCTGGAACGACACCAATCACGATCGTCAGTTGCAGGTGGGAGAGGGCGGCATCGTGCTCGCGGCGGTTGGCCCGTGCTGCGCCTTCGGCCAGCCCAACACCATTGCCGACGATCTCTCGGCGCCGAAGATGACAGAGATTCGTGCGGCGCTCCAGACGCGCATCACCGACACGATGGTGCTGCGGCTGGGAGGCACCGACCGCCGTCAGTACCGGCTGATCCAGCCTGTCAACTCGGTCGCCGTCTATCCCAATTACGCGCTCGCGCACGTCGAGGACAAGGCACTCGACCAGCTCGTCGACGCCGACGATCAGCTGCTCCCGATCTTCGACCGGCTGCCCGTGAGCTTCGGAAAAGACACCTACGTCCTGCAGAACGTCGATGGCAATTCAGCGCGCGATCATGGTCTCGACCTGGTGTTCGAGCGGATCTACGACGGCCGGTGGGGCATGCTGATCGGCGCCACCGCTCACAAGTCCGAGGGCAACGGCGGCAACCGCGGTTACCGGCCCGACGAGAACGATCAGGGAGTCCTCGGGGAGGTGTTCAGCAATCCGAATGCAGGAACGTACGCGCGCGGGAGGCTCTTCTTCGAACGGGGCTACGTGATCAAGTGGTCGGCGATGTACCAGCTGCCGTACGGCCTGCGCGGCGGCAGCGCCGCCAGATACCAGGACGGACAGCATTTCTCGCGGGTCGTGATTGCCAGGGATGTGCACCAGGGCGTCGACTTCATTCCGGCACTGCCGCGCGGCCTGACGCGCTACACCTACGCCTTCACGCTGGACACGAGGCTCGAGCGGCAGTTCAACCTGGCCGGCCGCCGTGGCGCCCTGATCCTCGACGTCTTCAACCTGCTGAACACGAACAACGAGGTCGAAGAGGACGAGGTCACCGGCCTGGCGTTTCGCGCGTCCACGGCGGTTCAGCCGCCCCGCGCGGTGCACCTCGGGTTCCGGCTCTCGTTTTAGCCGGCCCGGCGGCGCGCGGACTTGTTCCGGGGGGCAAGCGATTTTTTCTCCCGGCGGCTGTCGATCCGCGCTCCGGCCGTTCGACAAAGCCCTGGAGGTCGGAATGAAATACATGCTGTTGATTTACGACGACGAGCAGGCGTGGGCGAAGATGGGTGCGAGCGAGCAGCAGAAGCTGTTCGGGGAGTATATGGTGTTCACCGAGAGCATCAAGAAGTCGGGCCAATACGTCTCGGGAGCTCCGCTGCAGCCGATCGCCACTGCGACCAGCGTAAGAATCCGGAACGACAAGCAGCTGGTCACCGATGGGCCCTTCGCGGAAACCCACGAACAGCTCGGCGGTTATTACATGATCGACGCGCGTGATCTGGACGAAGCGATCGGGATCGCCGGACGCATTCCGTCGGTTCGGCTCGGCACCATCGAGATTCGACCGGTCATGGAAATCGGAGCGCCGGCGTAAGCGGCCGGGGAGGACGGCAGGAACGGACCCTACGGCACACACTCAACCTCCCGCCGGCAGCGACTTCGGGCTGCCGGCGGATCGGCGAGCATGGATCTGGGTCGTCGCCGGCACGCTGGTCGCCGCCGCCGTCTGTTATGCGGTCGCAACCGAGGCCCTTCTCCTCGGATCCCCTCGAGGCCGCTGGCACTACCGCTACGTCCAGCCGCTCTCGGTCAAGCCTTTCCTCCTGACGCTCGGCGTCAGCCTCCCGGTGCTGGCATTGCTCCGGGTTCGGGTGCCGGGTTCGTCGGTGGGGAAGTGGGGGCTGGTCCTGGCCTGGGTGGCGCTGGCCACGGCTGTTCAGGCCGCCCTCCGCTCGCTGACGCTCTTTTCCTTCGAAAGCATCTTCGCCAGCCCTGGCGCCAATTCGTTCTACACAGCGACGCTCCAACAGCCGCTCAGCACGGTGCTGTCGTCGTTCGTGCAGACTCGCGAGGGGCTGCCGCTCCATGCCCAGAGCAACATGCCAGGGAAGCTGGTGTTGACCTATGCGCTCGAGGTCTTCACGGTCAGCCCGGCCGTGCTGCCGTGGATCGTCGTAATCCTGTCGAATCTCGGTGCGCTGCTGATGTATCGCTTCGTCGGCCGGCTGTTCGGGGACCACACGACGGCGTTGTACGCGGCAATCCTCTACCTGTTCGTTCCGGCGAAGCTGTTTTTCTTTCCGCTGATGAACACGATCACCCCGCTGATCGCGCTGGGGCTGGCCTGCCTGATTGTCCAGTGGGTGCAGACGGCCCGGCCCGGTTGGGCCGTGGCGGTCGGGGCAATGGTGTATGCCGCGGTGTTCTTCGAGCCGCTGCCGCTCGTCCTGGGGCTACTGTTCGGTGCGCTGGCGCTGCGGGCCGTGCACCGTGGCGAGCTCAGCTGGTCGCAACTCGTGAGCCACGCTGCCGTGGGCCTCGCGACGTTCGTCGCATGCGCGTTCGTCGTTCAGCAACTCACGGGATTCGATCTGGTTGCCGCCTTTCGAGCGGTGCGTGCGCATGCGCTGGAGTTCAATGTCATCGAACGGCGTCCGTACGATCTCTGGGTCCGTGCCAACCTGGTCGAGTTCTTCTTCGGCATCGGGGCCTGCCAGACCGTTCTCATCGGTGCGGCGCTCACGCTTGGCCTCCGCGGGCCGGGTTCCCTGCGTGATCGCCTCGTGCGTCCCGTGACGCTCCTGACGCCTGCGGTCCTGGCCGCCGTCGCCGTCATCGATCTGATCGGGATCAACAGAGGCGAGGTGATCCGGCTCTGGATCTTCCTCGCCTGTTTTCTTCAGATTCCCGCCGCCTGGGTGTGCTCCCAGACAGGCCGTCCCCAGGCGATCGCGCTCGTGGTGGTGACCACGCTGCTGCTCTGCGCGCTGGGGACGGCGAATATCGGATTCATCGTACCTGGATAGCTTCGCGGGATCGCGGTCCGCGGTCCGCAGTCCGCGCTCGCGGTCCGGCGGGCAGGTTTTACGCCTTCAGCACAAGCTGTATGTCGAGCGAGATCTTCACCTCGTCGCTGACCGCGAGGCCGCCGGTCTCGAGCAGCTGATTCCAGGTCAGCCCGAAATCGCTGCGCTTGATCTTCGTCGTCGCGGTGAAGCCGGTGCGCTCCCCGCCCCATGGATCCCTCGTGCGTCCCTCACTCGTCACGTCGAGCGCCACTTCGCGGGTCACGCCGTGAATCGTCAGGTCGCCGACCAGGGTAAAGCCCTCGTCTTGCCAATCGCGCACCGACGTGCTGCGGAAGGTGAGCGTCGGGAACTTCTCGGCGTCGAAGAAGTCGGCCGATCGGAGGTGCGCATCGCGCTGGGGCTCGCGGGTGTCGATGCTCGACGCCTGGATCGTGATCTCCGCGGAGGAGCCGGACGGTCTGGCATCGTCCAGCACGACCGTACCCTGCACGTCGGCGAACCGGCCCTTGACCGTCGTAATCATCAGGTGGCGGACGGCAAACTCCACGCTGCTGTGGACGGGGTCGATGGCCCACGTGGCGCGTCCGATAACGGGCTGAACAACTGCGCTCATCATTACTCTCCTTTTGGCTCTTCTCGACGCTCTGCGACTCTTGCTCGGCGCTCTCTGCTGCGTTTCAGTAATCAACTAACCAATTAAGTGTGACTATACTTTTTAATGTTACGTACGTCAAGTCCGAAAATCCTGCTACAATTGCGGGCATGGGGTCGGCAGGACTCTGCGCGCGGTTTCACAAGGCGGTCGAGCTGATCGGGAGGCGATGGTCGGGCGCGATCATCCAGATTCTGCGTCAGCGTCCCTCGCGCTATGCCGAGCTGCGGGCGGCGATTCCGGACATCACGGACCGGATGCTGTCCGAACGCTTGCGCGAGCTCGAAGACGAAACCATCGTGGCAAGGACGGTCATCCCCGAGACCCCGGTCCGGGTCGAGTATTCGCTCACGTCAAAGGGACGCGCGCTGGCGCCGGCGCTCGACGCGATCGGCCACTGGGCCGAACGGTGGGTCGAAGCCGATCCGGCCAAGACGCTGCCGGCCGCCGCTCCCGAACGCCGGTCCCGCCGCGCGGCCGGCACACGCCGGAGCGAGCCGGCCCTCAGAGCCCGTCACTGAGCGCGGGCTGTCCACAGCGAGCTCGCCTTTTCTTGAACAGGAGGGTCAAGAGTTCAGGAGAACTCTTGGGGAAAAGAGCAATGACACACCCCTCCTGATCTCCTGATCCTCCTGTTCAAGAATCGGGTTTCTCGAACTCCTGTCTCCCGTCCGAACTCAGGCTCGGTCGCGCGCTCTCTTGATCTCGGGTAGCCCCGCCGTCAGAATGCCGAGGTTCGATCATTGAGGGAGAGCAATTGATGCGAAAGGCGTATGTCATAGCGGTGCTGGTCGCGACCGGCGCCATCATGACCGCGGCGCAGGCGCCACAACCGCCGGCACCGCCGGCGGGCGGCCAGCGGCAGGGCGGACCGCCGCCTGGCCGCGGGGGCGGCGGAATGCTCGCGGGAGCCGGACCGAGCGACAAGCCGGTCGTCGATCCGGCGGCTGCGGACCGCGGCCGAAAAGTCTGGGCGAGCGAGTGCATCGACTGCCACGGCACCCAGGCACGCGGCGGCGACAAGGGGCCGAACCTTGTGCGCTCGGTCATCGTGCTTCGCGATCGCTATGGCAGCCAGATCGGGCCCTTCCTCAAGAAAGGGCACAAGCTCCAGAGCGGCACGCCCAGCGCGAACCTCACCGACGCGCAGATTCAAGACCTCGCGCACTTCCTGCGCCAGAAGGTCAACGACGGCCTTCGCGGATCCCCGCTCTTCCAGGTCCAGAACATCCTGACGGGTGATCCCAAGGCGGGTGCGGCGTACTTCAATGGCGATGGCAAGTGCACGACCTGCCACTCGCCGACCGGGAATCTGGCGGGCATCGGCGGCCGGCTGGAGCCGGTCGACATCCAGCAGCGATTCCTGTTTCCGGCGACTGGTCGCGGCGGACGAGGCCGGGGTGCACCGGCCGGCCCGAGTCCCAACACCGTGCGCGTGACCGTCACTCCAGCGGGCGGCGCTCCAGTCACCGGCGTGCCGGTCCAGATGGACGACTTCTACGTCACGCTCCGCGATGCCGACGGCGCCCTTCAGACGATCCGGCGCGGGCCGACCGTCAAGGTCGAGAAGACCGACCCGCTCGCCTTCCACAACGAGTTGCTCGACAAGATCACCGACAAGAACATGCACGACGTCGTCGCTTACCTGGAGACTCTGAAATGAAGCGGTACATCTCAGGCGCCTGCCTCGTCCTGATCGCGACGGCCGTGCTGTCGGCGCAGAAGCCGTGGGTGGATCCGGCAAAGTTCTCGCAGCCGCCGACCACGAGCTGGCCGACCTACAACGGCGACTACTCGGGCCGCCGGTTCAGCCCGCTGACGAAGATCACGGCCGACAATGTTCATTCGCTGAGCCTGGCATGGAGCTATCGCACGGCGCCGGGGCTCGGCGGCGGAGTGCCGATCAAGGGGACGCCGGTCATGATCGACGGCGTGATCTATCTCACACTCCCCGATCACGTCTGGGCGCTCGACGCCCGCACCGGCCGTGAGCTCTGGCACTATGCCTGGGAGTCGAAGGGCGGCATCCACATCGGCAACCGCGGGGTCGCGGTCGCGGGTGACGCGCTGTATTTCGAGACCCCGGACTGCCACCTCGTGTCGCTCGGCATCAAAGATGGCAAGGAGCGCTGGCGGAAGGAGATCTGCGATCTCGATCAGTTCTACTACGGGTCGGTGGCGCCGGTCGTCGTGAAGGGACACGTCATCGCCGGCGTCAGCGGCGACGACCTCGACATCCCCGGATACGTGCAATCGCACGATCCGGAGAGCGGCGAAATGCAATGGCGGTGGTATGTCGTACCGCAGAAGAAGGGGGAGCCGGGCTCCGAGTCATGGCCGAACGAGGACGCGATGAAGCACGGCGGAGGCATGACCTGGCAGCCGATTACCTACGATCCCGAGCTGAACCTGATCTACGTCACCACCGGGAATCCACAGCCGGTCATCGCGCACAAGAACCGCGCCGGAGCAAATCTGTACACGGGTTCGATCGTCGCGATTAATCCCGACACCGGGAAGATGGTCTGGGCGTTTCAATCGTCGCCACACGACACCCACGACTGGGACTCGACCCAGACGCCGGTCCTCATCGACGACGAGATCGACGGCAAGCCTCGCAAGCTGCTGGCGCAGGCGGCGCGCAACGGCCACTACTTCCTCCTCGATCGCGCAACCGGCAAGGCCGTGGTGTCGGCGCCATACGTCAAGACGAACTGGTCGAAGGGGTACGACGCCAAGGGACAGCCGATTCCGGACCCGGCAAAGGACCCGCAGATCGATGGCGCGCTGGTCACGCCCAACCAGGGCGGCGCCACCAATTGGCCGCCACCGAGCTTCAGCCCGCAGACCGGACTGCTCTACGTGAGCGCGGGGGAGGCTTACAGCGTCTATTACATCTACGATCCGAGCGACAACCCGCAGGGCTGGGGCGGCACCGATCGCGGCGGCTACGCCACGTCGATGCTGCAGGCCATCGACTACAAGACCGGCAAGGTCCGCTGGAGTCACAAGTGGGAAGGAAACATCCGCGCCGGTGTTCTCAGCACGGCGGGGAATGTCGTGTTCACCGGCGGCACGTCGAACGATCTCGTCGCTCTGAACGCAACCACTGGCGATGCGCTCTGGCAGGCCCGCCTCAACTCTTCGGTCGCAAACGGCCCGATTACCTACGAGCTCGACGGAATGCAGTACGTGCTCGTGGGGGCGGGGGATACGTTGTGGACGTTTGTGATGAACGAGAAGAGATAACCCGAACCGCAGCCCGCAGCCCCCGGCCCGCGGTCCGCTGTCCGGCAAAGCGAGATCAACCGGACTGCGAACTGCGGGCTGCGGACTACGGCTTTCCGGACTGCGGGCCGCGCACTGCGGGCTGCGAGCTATCCGACCGTAAACGGAATGGACGCGCTCTTCGTCCCCCACTCGACTTTCAGCGCTCCTCCCTTGGGCGTATCGTCGACCGAGATCGTCAACTGCTCGACCGGCGCCTTGGTCTTCTGCAGGGACATCGGAGCGCGGCCGATCTCGAGGGAGGCATTGTAGGGAATGCCCCACTGGCCGGGCTTTCCGAGCTTACCCACAATCAGCTGCCAATCCTTCGCACCTGGCTGGGTGTTCAGCGTGTAGGTGCCGGGCTCGAGACTGAGCGTGCCGAACTTCAGCGGCTTGTCGGTCTTCAACACCGTGGCTTCATCGGCACCGGTGCGCCACGGCTTCCCGGCTTCCATGAAGCCCGGCCCATCCTCGGGTCGGCCCTTCAACGACGGGCGTCCGTATTCGATCGAGATGTTCGCCCCATCGATCGTCCACTCCGTGCGGATGTGAGGACTGCCGCCCTTGCCCGGGTGAACCTGGGTGGTCTTCTGCGCTGTCAGCGAGGCGGCTCCTGCCATGACCAGCACGGCCGCCATTCCATATGCACTCCGACGCATCAATGTGTCTCCTCTTCGAAAGGCCTCGTCCTGATCGAGGCCCGCTCGGTCACGAGCTTACCTCACCAGGCGGTCACACCGGCTGCGCCGTGAGATACACTGCGCCTGTGACCGAGCCGCTTCCTTCGGACACGGTCGCCGTGGTCAGCGCCGACCAGTTGTCGACACGGCTCGGCGACGAGATCGTGATCCTCGGCCTGCGCGACAGCGTGTATTACGGGCTGTCGGATGTCGGTGCCCGCATCTGGGATCTGATCCAGACGCGGCGCACACTTGGAGAGATCGTCAGCGTACTGGTCGACGAGTACGATGTCAGCCGGGAGGAGGCCGCCGCCGGAGTGGATCAGCTGATCAAGGAGCTCGAAACGCGAGGCCTGGTTGGGATCACTCTTCCTGATCACGCGTAGCGCGCTGCGACTTTCGAGCCGCGAGCGCCGCGACGCCGCCCGGGCGTGGCTGTGGCTCGCAGCCGCACGCATCGCGCTGATCGGGCTGCCCTACGGATCGATCGAGCGCCTGGTCCCACGCATTCCCGCACGCCGTCGCATCAACGTCGAGCCCTCGCCGGCGCGTTATACGCTCGCTGTAAAGCGCGCCGCCCGGCTTGTTCCCGCCGGCTGCCTGCCACAGGCGATTGCCGCGCAGTGCCTGTTGCGCCGTGAGGGCCAGCCCTCGCGCGTCGTCTTCGGGGTTGCGCAAGACAAGGACGGGGGCCTCGAAGCTCACGCCTGGCTCTGGCACGACGGCCGCCCCGTCCTTGGCGGCGAGACGGCCGATCGCTACACCCCGCTCGCGGCCTCGCCCAGATCGTGACGGCGTTTGCCGCAATCATCCCGCGGCGGCCCGCCGCGGAACGAACGGGGGTGAGCGAGATCGCGACCGCGTTGTCAGAGGTCTACGGCACGCCGTGCGAGTCGGCCGTTTTCGACGGATGCGTCCTACTCGCCGCGCCGCTTGTTCCCGGGTCCGACTGCCATCTCCTGATTGATTCGACCGGGGGCATCGCGGCCATCGGCCAGGTCCTGCTCGAGGACCGGCGCGGATTGAGCGGAGCCCTCGGCTTGCCACGGCACAGTCATTCCCTGCGACTATCGGCTGCCGCCTATCAGCGCTGGGGCGCGACCTGCGCCGAACGATTGGGCGGAGAGTTCGCGCTGGCGATGTGGAACGTTCGCGATCGTGCCTTCCTGTGCGCGCGCGACGGCCTGGGTCTGAGACCGCTGTTCGTCGCAACCGGTTCCGATGTCGTGGTCGTCAGCAACATCCTCGGCGCCGCGCGCGCGCACCCGCATGTTGCGCAAGATCTCGACGAACAGGCGCTTCGTGGATTTCTGGCCGCCGGCGGAATCGCGGAGACGAGGACCGCATATGGCGCGGTCGTGCCGTTGCCGGCCGGTCACACGCTGACGATTCGTCACGGCGGCGAGTCGACGTTGAGACGCCACTGGCTCTTTCCGGCAGCCGACGGTCCGCTGATCCGCGACCCTCGTTCGGCGATCGAGGGATATCGTGAAGCGCTCGAGACTGCGGTCGGCGACCGGCTCGAGGGCCGGACGGCGATCCTGATGTCCTCAGGGATCGACTCGACGACGATTGCTGCAGCGGCGCGGCGCGTCACGACGGCGTCGACGCTTCGCGCTTTTACTGCGTCCTATGCTCGCGTTCCGGCATCCAGTGAGGTCCCGCTCGCGCAAACCGCGGCGGCGGCGCTGGGCATTCCGATCACACCGGTGCCTGCAGATCGCTACGCGGCACTCCATCATCTTTCACACGGCCGGCCAACGCCGCAGCCGGTCGATGAGCCATCACTGTCGGACTGGCGCACGCTGATCGGTGCCGCCGCGACTCACGCGGGTGCCGCGTTGTATGGGGAAGATGGCGACGCGCTCTTTCAACCACCGGGTTGGCAGGACCTGCGTCGGGCAACGCCACTGTTCAGCCTCGCAGCCGACGTGGCGCGGTTCGCATTTTCAGCGCATGGGCTGCCGTATCTGGGGCTCCGCCTCCGCGAACGCGTCGGGCTCACCGAACCGCGCGTGCTGCCGCCGCCACCTCGCTGGCTTTACCCCGACCCGCAGGCTGGTTCAGCCGACGCCGACAAAGCATGCGTGCTCGGTCATCCGCTGACGCCACTTCAACGTCATGTCACCCGATCCGGGGCCCAGAGCCGGCTCTGGCCGGCGGTTTCCGCGTACCTCGCAGGCATCCTGGCGCCCGAGCTCGCCGGGCATCGAGTCGAGTTACGATGCCCGTTGCTCGATACCCGCGTGATCCGGTTCGTGGTCAACGTGGCTCCGATTCCCTGGTGTCAGCGCAAGGAACTCGCACGCGCAGCCTATGCGGACATGCTGCCGACGACGATCACGCGACGACCCAAGAGAGGCTTCGCGGGGCTGGACGAGGCCCTCGCGCGCGACTGGCAGCGCCATCACGCGGCAGAGGCAGTCGAAACGCCGCTGCCTCCTCCTCTCGACGAGTGGGTCGCGGTAGACGAATGGCGTCGAGCGTTGCGGAGCCCGCACCCGCAGGTCGTGGCGGAGGCCTGGCGCGTCCTGCAGCTCGCCAACTGGCTGGCGGCTCGCGGCAACGCGGTGTCGGCGCAGGGCGCGTCGTGTACAGCCTGAGTGATTACCTCTGGATGATCGCCGACGAGGCGAGAGCGTCGGCATACGCGACTGCACTCCGCGCCGTGATCGCGCCGGGCGACCGGGTCCTCGAGGTAGGCGCCGGCTTCGGCTTCTTCAGCGTTGTCGCGGCGCGTGCAGGCGCCGCGCACGTGGACGCGGTCGATACCAATCCCGCCATTCACCTTGGCGCTCGCGTCGCGGCTGTCAACGGCTGCGCGGACAGGATTCAGTTCCACCACCGCAACGTCGCCGACCTGACCCTGCCGCGACCGGCGGACGTGCTGCTCATCGACGTGCGAGGTCCGACGCCGTTCGGGTCTCGTTCGCTCGAAGTCCTGATCGACGCACGTGATCGCCTGCTGCGACCGGGTGGCCGAATCATCGGCCGGACCGACCGCGTGATCGTGGCACCGACCCGCACGCCGGCGGTGTTCAGGCGGGAGATCCATGCCGCGCACGGGCGGGAAGACGTGAATCTCGACCCGGTGGAGCGGATTGTCTTCGACACCCCGCTGCGATGCACGATTGCTCCCGAGGACCTGGCCAGCGATGGGCAATGCTGGCAGGTTGTCGACTATCGATCCGTGACCTCGACCGACGCGACGGGGTCGGTGGCGTGGCGGCACGAGCGGGGGCGCACGTTCGATGGATTCGCCGTGTGGTTCGAAGCCGACCTCGCCGACGGCATCGGATTCTCGACCCGCCCGGGCGGAGCAGTCTCCGCGTACAAACAGATGTTCATTCCGCTCCAGGGGCCGGTCGCCATTGGTGACGGAGATCAACTTCGGCTCGAGCTCACAGCACGTCAGGTTCGGGAGAATTACGTGTGGTCCTGGCGGGCATGGCTGACTGCAGAGGGCTCTGAGACGCGGACCCTCGTGGCTGACCAGAACTCTCTTGCGGAAGTGGTGCTGGATCCTGGTGCCATTCCCCTGACCGGCGGCAGTGCCATTCCATCAAGAGGGCCGCGGGCCGGCGCGCTGCAAGCGCTGTTGTCGCGGATCGACGGACAGCGCACCATTGCAGATCTTGCGGCCGCGCTTGCCCACGATGCCCCCGAGTTGTTCGCAACCACTGGTAGCGCGCACGATTTCGTCACCACATGGGTCCTCCGGCTGCGGCAACTCGAAACCGGAGAGACCTGATCGGCGCCGTTTGACGGCACCGATCGTGTCATCTAAGATGCGACCAATCTGCCTCGCAGGATCACTGACGAATGTCCGATTCAGCCGGCCCTCCGCCCTCTACGAATCCAACGCCTGGCCGCCGTCCGTATCGCGCGCCGTCGTTGCGGGTGTTCGGATCGGTCGCTACCATCACGGCAACGGTCTCGATGGACGGGATGCAAAAGGACGGCGGGCCCAACAACATCAAGACTTGAGCACCGCTTTTCTGCATCGCGCGGCCGGGCTGACCATCGCTGCTGACGCGCCAATTCCCGGCCTTCCTCGCACCGCCGCCGACGGCATCGCCGATCTTCAGGTTCATCTCGATTCAGCGGCGCCCTGGCGCGGTGTACCTGCCGAAGTCTTCTACCGTTCCGACTATGTCGATGCGCGTCAGCGTCCGATCGTGACGGTCGGCCGTGCCGGTCCTGGTTTTCACTTCTCGTACGCCGACGGCACTGCGGTCTGGATCGACTCCGCCGGCACTCGCGTCTGGTGCTCGCGACCGCCGGGGGTAACGATCGAGGACCTGGCGACTTACCTGACCGGTCCCATTCTCGGCTTCGTCCTGCGCCGGCGCGGCTACGTATCACTGCACGCGAGTGCCGTGCAGACCGGCGTTGGAGCGACGATCATGATCGGACCGCACGGGGCAGGGAAGTCCACCATCGCAGCGGCACTTGCGATGCGTGGCTGCCCCCTGATTACCGACGATGTGCTGCACGTGAGAAAAATGGCGGCAGGATGGATGACTGAACCCTTTGCCGGGGGCTTGAAGCTGTGGCCGGATGCTGTTGCTCTCGTCCTTGGGCCGGCCGTATCACTGCCGCGGCTCACGCCAACGTGGGACAAGCGGACGCTGGCGGTCGATAGCTTCGGCGTCAGCGCCGCGCAGGCACCCGTGACGGTGCAGTCGATCCTGTTCCTCGAATGGGCCGATTCCGATCGCGCCGAACCGGCATTCGCGCTCCTCGGTGCCGCTGAAACCGTCGTCAGGCTGGCGACTCACGGATCATCCGCTCATCTTCTCGACGCCGCCGACCGGGAGCGGGAGTTTCACGCCATTGCCGATCTCGCGCGGGGCATTCGCGCGACGCGAGCCATCCTGTCGCCGGATCCTCGCGCGTTTGGCACGTGCGTCGATCGAGTGCACCACTGGGCGACGGGAGGTGAGGGCTGGGCGTGAGCACTGGCCGGCCGCCTGATCTCGCGGTGTGTCTGCCACCGCCGCTTCGGTTCCTGATCGCGGCGGCACGATCCGCGGGCTCTCCCATCGAACAGATCGAGATGACCCGTGCAGATTGGGACACCCTTCCCGCAGCCGCGCAGCGTCACGGCCTGAATGGCTTCCTTCCAGCCGCGCTCTCCCATTCCACGGCACCGCCTGAAGTTCGGGAACGGGCAAGGGTAGTTGCCCACGAGACCGCGGTGGCGGGGCTCAGAGGGATGGCGGAGGCGATCGAGATCGGCCGGCTGCTGCGCGATGCAGGCGTTCGTGCCGTGTGCCTGAAAGGTCCGACGCTCGCGCAATGGCTTTACGGGACGGTGGCCGGTCGCTGGTTCGCCGACCTCGACGTCATGGTCGCGCCGCACGACGTGACTGCCGCGTACCGGGCACTCGCGCCTCGAGGCTATCGGTTGCCCGAAGGCATGACCGTTCGAACGGCGAAAGCGATCTACCGAGGACTCGGCGCATGGCCCCTGACCCACACCCATCGATACCCGATCGATCTTCACTTCCGGCTGTGCCATGTGAGCTTCGGTTCGCCCCTCAGCCCGGAGGCAGTCATCGCGGAGAGCCGTGAGCTCGATGGCGTGCCTGACGTCCGCGTACCCTCCGCGACCCATGCCGCGCTGATGCTGCTCGAACATGCGTCGAAGCATTTGTGGTGCACGCTCGAAGTGCTGCTCGCGATCGCGCGAGTGATGGAGCACGACGATGTCGATTGGCTCAGTGTCGAGAGGCTGGCGCGCCGATCGGGAACGTTCAGCGGATGCGCAGCCGGCCTGGTCCTGGCATCTGAGATATTCGGAGTGAAGATCCCGGATTCGATCAGCCCGGGCGGGAAACTGCAGGCGCGGGATGATCTTCGCGCCGCAGCCGGCGCGGCCCTGCTGAGACCCGTGGGTGTCTTCGCCGATCGCCAGGAAGAGTGGCGGGCGCATCGGGCGACATTCGATGGTTTGAGAAGCCGGCTGCGCTATGACTTGTGCCGCGTGCTTTCGCCGACCCCACTCGAACGCGCCTGGTACGAGCTGCCGGAGTCGATGGCGTCTCTCTACGTCCCGCTGCGTATGATTCGGCTCACCGTGAACGCCGCACGCGGCCGAATGACTGGTTGATTCCGTCTGGCACAGCGCCCCTGCTCCCGTTCTCAGTCCACTCCGTTTCCTTGCCGCAGCCCGCCGTCGACGACCTTTCCGGGATTCATACGGTTACCCGGGTCCAGCGCCTGCTTGATGGTCCGCATCACGTCGAGCGCGGCGCCGTGTTCCGCTTCCATGTATTTCATCTTGCCGTAGCCGACACCGTGCTCGCCGGTGCAGGTGCCGCCCATGGCGAGGGCGCGTCGCACAAGTTGTTCGTTGAGGCGTCGCGCCTCGTCGACTTCGGCCCGGTCATCGGGGTTGAGCAGATACATCAGATGGAAATTTCCATCCCCCGCGTGCCCGACCAGGCAGATGGGAAATGACGCGCTGCGGCACTCCTCGGCAGTCTCGACGATGCACTCGGCCAGGCGTGAAATCGGAACGCAGACGTCGGTCGCCCATGAGCGGCAACCGGGCCGGAGCGCAAGACCGGCGTAGTGCGCATTGTGGCGCGCCTGCCACAGCCGTTCGCGATCCTCGAGCCGCGTGGCCCACTCGAAGCGGTGACCGCCCCGGTCCGCGGCAAGCGCCTGGACGGCTTCTGCCTGCCGCGAGACATACTCCGTGCTGTCTCCGTGAAACTCGAACAGGAGCGTCGGGGCTGCCGGATACGACATTTTCGAATACCGGTTGATCGCGTCCATCTGCACCGCGTCCAGCAGCTCGATCCTGGCGACGGGGATTCCGAGCTGGATCGTCCCGATCACCGTGTCGACTGCCCCCTGCATCGTGTCGAACGAGCACACCGCGGCAGAAACCGCTTCCGGCACCGGGTGGAGCCGCAGCGTCACCTCGGTGATGATTCCGAGCGTGCCTTCGGAGCCGACAAACAGGCGGGTGAGGTCGTAGCCCGCCGCTGATTTGCGCGCGCGCGTGCCCGTCTTGATCACGCGGCCATCGGCAAGGACGACGGTGAGACCGAGCACGTTTTCGCGCATCGTGCCGTAGCGAACCGCGGTCGTTCCGGACGCCCGTGTTGCCGTCATACCGCCGATCGTCGCGTCGGCGCCGGGATCGATCGGGAACATCAGCCCCGTGTTGCGCAGCGCTCGGGCGAGCTGCAGCCGGGTCACGCCCGCTTCGACGGTGACGTCGAGATCCTCCGCGCTGACGTTCAGGACGCGGTTCATCTCGCGGAGGTCCACGCAGATCCCTCCGCGCAACGCGTGCACGTGTCCCTCGAGCGAAGTGCCGGCCCCGAACGGGATCAGCGGAAGCTCAAAGCGCTGACTGATCCCCGCGACCTCGGAGACCTCCGCCGTCGTCACGGGAAAGCAGACGATGTCGGGCGCGGCTGGTGGATGGTACGACTCGCCGTGACTGTGATGTTCGCGCACGGCGTCGGCGTCGGACGCACGGGACCCGAGCAGCGCCTTCAGCTCTGTGAGCGCGGCGGCGACCGATCCGCCATCGTTGGGCATTCACGCAGTGTAGCGGATCAGTTCAGACCGTCCGAATACGCCGGCTTTAGGCAGCCCCGGGGCAGACAACATCCGAAGGTTCAGGAAAAAAGGCCGCAGAAACCCCAGGTTCCGCTGGAACCAGACTTGCCTCGTCGCTTCGTGTATGCCGATCGAGATCTATCTAGGCCGCGGGCTCGCGCTGCTCGTTCATCCGGCCGCGGCCTGGCGACGACTTCGACCCACCGGCCGCGTTGTCCTGCTGGGCGCGTATGTCACCGGGTCGTACGTCGCCGTGCTCACGACGCTTCTCCTGGCGCTCTAAGCGTTACGGTTTCGCCGCGGGCGCCGGCAGGTGCAGCGGCGGCAACGCTGCCGCGATCTGCGCGCGATGCCCTTCGAGCCATGGCGGCAGCACGAGTGTCTCGCCAAGGCGCGCGGGGGCTTCGTCGACGGCAAACCCTGGTCCGTCGGTCGCGAGCTCGAACAGCACTCCGCCGGGCTCCGTGAAGTACACCGACTTGAACCAGAATCGATCGATTACCGGCGTCGGACGTCGTCCTGCCGTCTCGATCAACTCCCGAGTCGCCAGCTGATGGGCCCCGTCGTCAACCCTCCAGGCCAGATGGTGAATGCTGCCGACGCCCCAGGCTCCACGTCGGGTTTCGGGCGCCGCCTGCACATCGATGTAGGCGCCCGAGAGGCCTCCCGCCACACCGTACCGGTGCCACCCGGCCTCGGTGCCGAGCAGCTCGAACCCGAGCACCCTGGTCAGGAACGAGGTCGTGGGTTCGAGATCGCGCTCGCGCAGCCGGGCGCTCTCTAGTCCGCGAATCTGCTTCTCGGCCGGCACCGTACTGTGCTCCCACGGCGTGAACGGGCGCGATTTGGCGTGTTCGCTTTCAACCAGTGCCACGCGCAAACCGTGGGGATCGGTCAAAGGGATGACGTTAGCGCCAAACCGGTGCTCGGTCGATGCGGTGGTCACGCCGTAGTGTGACAGCCGCTGGACCCAGAACGACAGGCTCCCCGGAGGGATCGCCAATCCGACCTCAGTGCTGAGCCCGTGACCCTCGCGCGACGGCGCCAGGTGCGACCAGGGGAAAAAGGTCAAGTCCGTGCCGGGACGCCCTTCCGCATCCGCGTAGAACAGGTGATACGTCCCCGGATCGTCCTGATTCACGCTGCGCTTGACCAGCCGCATTCCAAGGACACCGGCATAGAAATCCAGGTTCTCCTGGGCGGGACCGGCGATGGCTGTGACGTGGTGCAGTCCGGTTACGGGGTGCATGCTGTAATCTCCTGTTTCTTCATCGGCGGCTCGGCGGTTCTGGAGCTCGAGGGTTCGAAAAACCCGACGGCTTTCCCGAGCCGCCGAGCCGCCGACCTGCATGATAGACGCCCGGGCTCCGTCACGCGATTCGCAACACGACGGTTTTTCGACCCTCCATTCGCCCCAGCGCCGGACGAGAGCCAGCGGCCTCCAGCCGAACGTGTTATGCTCGGGCGATGCGGCACCGCCCCTGAGCTCCCAAGTGCGAGCCCCCAGCGCCGGTGACTCGACCGGCGTTTTTTCGTGTACGGCTCGATCGCCGCTGCTCGTACTACGCGATGGTCAGACGGGGATGGGTTCTGCGGAGGAGGGTACCCTATGGCGAGCCGACCGAAAGTAACCCAGCAAAAACGCGCGCGCGAGCGTGCACGTCAGGAGCGCCAGCAGGAAAAGCTTCGACGGCGCGACGAGG
>Ga0111538_10000062_pt1 | contig 115308 bp, 87 predicted proteins | sample SoiMethybrSBSTD1_FD_79669 | JGI IMG/M metagenome (GOLD analysis project Ga0111538, IMG submission 79669) | Bulk soil microbial communities from a Populus tree surrounding site in Tennessee, USA - Soil MetaG P. TD hybrid SBSTD1 (version 2)... | ecosystem: Environmental > Terrestrial > Soil >... | reverse complement strand
ACCGCGGAGCGACAATCGGTAGTACCTATAAGCGGTGCGTGTCAGCCTGTGGTGCGGGGTCTTGGTAGCCGCCACAGAGAAAATCGACCTCTACGTGTCCACATATAGATGTATGCCGAACGCACCCTGGAGCGCAACCCCCGTTTCGTGAACGGCGGCCAGCAGCAGCTGGTTGGGCCTGTGGTGAACGGTGCCCTGTTCAACTCACCAAAACCCACCACAGAGACACAGAGGCGCAGAGGGGGACGGAGGAAGATTCTTCACGCGCACCTGCGGATCGCGTCACTGCGCCGGGACCTCGGCGAGCCCCCAATTCTCCAGGACGTAGTGAACGCCGTGCACGATCCCCTCGCCCGTGGCCACCGTCAGCTTCCGCGTCCGCACGTCTTCGCGCCACGCCGCCAGCGCGTGATCGGCGATGCCGTTCGCGATCAGCATGCGCACGGCCTTCTCGGACATGCCCGGAATCATCTGCGCCCGTACCCTGGCGCCGACGGTGGAGTTGATCCCGCCGTCCTGCACGTGGATGTCGAAGGCCAGCGCGACGCCGAGCTCGGTCGTCAGTCCGTACGCCTTCGCCGTGGCCAGCGCCGGGTGGAAGTAGTCCGCGTCCACGCGCTGCTGCTGCAACTGCTGGCCGAGGGACGACTCGCCGAGCTTCCGGAACCCGCTCTTGTACGGCTCGGCGAGCGTGCCCTTCGACGCGCCGGAGCTGACCGAGGTCGCCCAGGCCAGTTGCTGGTCCTGCGGTTCGGCCAGCACCTTCAGCAGGGTGTCCGTGCAGTCGCCGAAACAGTCCCGGACCAGCGCCGCGTCGCTCTTGTACGCGGAACCGACGATGTTCGTCAGCTCGCCGCCTTTCAGCGTGAATCCGATGATTCCCCACGTCACGCCGGCGCCGTCGAAGTTTCCCTCGGCGAGCGTGTAGCCGTGGCCTTCGAACGTCGAGGTGAGCCCGAGGCAGCGCTCGCGCAGCGAAGGGATGGGCGTGTTCGTCAGCGCCGTCCAGAGCGCGTCATCGACGTTGCCGGTGACCGGCAGGCCGTGCTTCTGCTGAAAGGCCTGCACCGCGGCCACGGTGCCGTGGCCGTAGCTGGCGTCGATGCCGTTCGTGTCGAAGCCCGCGTCGACGAGCTTCTGTTGAAGGATGCGGATGCTTTCGCCGCGTGCACCAGGACCAAAAAGAAGTCTCGCCATGCCGTTAATGTACAATGCACGCGTCGTGACTCGCACCTTCGCTTCGTTCTTCGCATTTACCGGCTCCATCGGAGCGAGCCCGCGAAGCGTGTAGAGACACTCACCACACGAAACGCCAAACCGGCCCGCTCCCTCTCGAGGGGAGCGGGCCTTTTCATTTTCCGGAGGAAACGATGACCATCAGCGTGGCATATCAGGGAGAACGGGGAGCCTTCAGCGAAGCGGCCGCGGTGCGGCTTTTGGGACGCGACATCGCGCCGGTCCCGTGCGCGACGTTCGACGACATGTTCGCGGCGGTGGACGGGAGCGAAGCCGACTGCTGCATCGCGCCGATCGAAAACAGCCTGGCCGGCTCGATCCACCGCAACTACGACCTGCTCCTCGCCTCGCGCCTCACGATCGGCGGCGAGACCCACCTGCGCATCGTGCACAACCTCATCGCCACCCGCGACGTGCCGCTGGCCTCCATCCGCCGCGTCTACTCGCATCCCGTCGCGCTCGCGCAATGCACCCGCTTCCTCCGCGCCAACCCCGCCATCGAAGCCGTGCCCGTCCACGACACCGCCGGAGCCGTCCGGCAAGTCATGGAGCGCGGCCGCGACGACGAAGCCGGCATCGCCTCCGCTGAAGCCGCCGAAATCTACGGCGGCCACATCGTCTCGCCCGCAGTCGAAGACCACGCCCAGAACTACACCCGCTTCCTCCTTCTCACTCCCCAGGACCGATCCGTAGAGACGCGCGAAACCATGCGCCGCTGGAAAACCTCCATCGTCTTCCGCGTCCCCAACAAACCCGGCTCCCTCTACCGAGCCCTCGGCGCCTTCGCCATGTTCGACCTCGACCTCGCCAAAGTCGAATCCCGGCCGATCGAAGGCCGCCCCTGGGAGTACGCCTTCTACGTCGACATCATCGGCCGCGACACCGACGCGAACGTCGCCCGCGGCCTGGACAACCTCGGACACATGGCGGAGATGGTGAAGGTGCTGGGATCGTACCCGACGAGATGGTGAGCGCCAGGGCGAAACCCTGAGCGAAGCGAAGGGTCAACGGAGCATCCGCGACAAACGCGCTATCCTAATCGCCATGGACCCCAAGCAAATCGTCCATTCCGACCCGGAGATCGTGAGCGGTACTCCAGTCTTTGTAGGCACGCGCGTTCCCGCGCAAGCGCTGCTGGACTATCTCGAAGGCGGTGAAACGATCGAGGAGTTTCTGGACGACTTTCCGAGCGTCTCTCGAGAACAGGCCATCGCCTTTCTCCGCAGGTGACTGATGCCCGATTTCCATGAACGCAAATGCCCGGACTGCCAGAGCGCCATGTCGCCGATTCAGATTCTCGACAATACGGTTGCGGGATTAGGTCTTGGCGGTTTCAACATGGCAAAGCAGCGAACCCTCGAGTATGTCGTCCCAGGCGCGAAGGCTTCGTTCATCGACGGTACCGTGACTCCTACGGGAGAGGTCGTTGCCCTCCTGTGCGATCGGTGTGCTCGGATCCTCCTCTTCGGGCGGCCACGAACGTAACCACGATGCGATACGTCATGAAACAGAAGCTGTTCGCCTGGGGCGACGATTTCTATATCCGCGACGCGGCCGGGAGTGAGTTGTTCTTCGTCGACGGTAAGGCGCTTTCGTTCGGAGACCAGTTGTCGTTTCGGAGTCTCGACGGCCAGGAGCTGGCCTTCATCCGGCAGAAGGTGCTGTCGTGGGGAGCGACGTACGAGATCTATCGCAACGGTGCACTCGCTGCCGTGGTCAAGAAGGAGCTCTTCACATTCTTCCGCTGCACGTTCATGGTCGATGTGCCCGGGCCGGACGATCTCCAGGCCAAGGGCGACTTCATGGACCACGAATACGTTTTCGAGCGCGGCAATCGCACCGTGGCCGCCGTCTCCAAGCAATGGTTCTCGTGGTCCGATACTTATGGTGTCGATATCGCGGATGCCGAAGATCAGATCCTGATTCTCGCCGCCACGGTGGTCATCGATATGGTTTGCCATGCGGACCGGAAGCAGAGCTGATGCTCACGGGCTCACGCGCGATGTGAACAGGCCCACGTGCGATGCGAACAAGCTCGCGTGCGATCTGAACAAGTTCCACGTGCGATGCGAACAGGTTCGCGTGCGATGTGAATGAGCTCCACATGCGATGCGAACAGGCTCACGTGCGATGCGAATGAGCTCTACGTGCGATGTGAACAGGCTCGTGTGCGATGTGAATAGGGTCTTCGGACGTTGTGATCAGGTGCCCGGGCGCTGTGCACAGCGTCGAGATGCCTGTGAATGATGTCGCCGAGCCCGTGCACAACGTCCAAGCGCCCGTGAACGATGTCGGCGAGCCTGTGCACATCGCACGCGGGGCACGTGCACATCACACGCGGAGCTCATTCACATCGCACGCGAGCCCGTGCACATCGCGTTCATCATTCTCCATGTCACACCGTTCACCGTTGATGCTCAGTTGACTCTTCGCTTCGCTCAGAGTTCGCGCGGGGTGATCTCCCCGCGCAGGTCCATCTGCATCTCCCGCTTCACGCGCTCTGCCGCATACCCTCGCCCCAGCAGGTAGTACAGCTTGGCCAGCGCCGCTTCGGCGGTGATGTCGAAGCCGCTGATGACGCCGGCTCGGGCGAGGGCGGAGCCGGCGGCGTATTCGTCGAGGTCGACGGTTCCTTCGAGGCATTGGGTGCAGTCGACGATGACGACGCCGCGTTTTGTGGCGTCATGCAAGGCGGCGATGAAGGCGTGGTCCTGGTCGGGGCCGTTGCCGACGCCGTAGGCTTCGAGGACGAGTCCCTGCAGGGGCTCGCGGAGGACGTTGCGGACGAGCTCGGGCGAGATGCCGGGGAAGAGGCGCAATGCGCTGACGATGGGGCGGCGGAGCTCGGGGACGCGGATGCGGCGGGAGCCGCGGGCAGGGCGGACGAGGTCCCAGTTGACGTCGATGCCGATGCCCACCGAGCCGAGGAGGGGGAAGTTGGGCGAGTCGAAGGCGGCGAAGCCGTAGGCGCTGACTTTGGTGGAGCGGCAGCCGCGCAGCAGTTTGCCGCCGAAGTAGAGGCAGACCTCGGGGATGGCGTAGCTGGCGGCCAGCATGAGCGAGGTGATGAGATTTTCGCGGGCGTCGTTGCGGATCTCGCAGAGGGGGATCTGCGAGCCGGTGATGATGACCGGTTTGCGCAGGCCGCCCAGGAGAAACGGGATGGCCGAGGCGGTGTAGGCCATGGTGTCGGTCCCGTGCAGGACGACGAAGCCGTCGTAGCGGTCGTAGTGCGATTCGACGTCGCGGGCGATCTTCACCCATTCCGCGGGGGTCATGTTCGACGAGTCGAGGAGAGGGTCGTACTCGTGGATGGTGTACGCCGGCATCGACTCGTGCCGCAGCTCGGGCATCTGGGCCATCTGCTCCTGCAGGTAGCCGGGCTCGGGGCGGTAGCCGGTGCGCGTCCGCTTCATCCCGATCGTGCCGCCGGTGTAGACGATGTAGACGCGTTTTCGCATGGGAGCGCGGATAATATCGCTCATGCCGAAGAAGACGCTGGAGGCCCTGGAGCTGGAGCTGCGCGACTATGCGATGACGTTCCCGGAGGCCACGGAGGATCATCCGTGGGGCCATCGCGCCATCAAGGTGAAGGGAAAGTCGTTTCTCTTCCTGGGCGGCGAGAAGGACACGAAGGAGCTCAGTCTCTCGGTCAAGCTTCCCAGCTCGCGCGACATGGCCGCCGACCTGCCGTTCGCCGAGCCGACCGGTTACGGCCTCGGCAAGAGCGGGTGGGTCACGGCGCGTTTCGCGAAAGTGGGCGATGTGCCGGTGGACATGCTGAAGGCGTGGATCGACGAAAGCTATCGCGCCATCGCGCCGAAGAAGCTGGTCAAGGGACTGTAGGGAGGCTCCTCCGCCCGGGTCGTGGCCGGCAGGCGCAGCACCTTCACGGCGCGATGGGCGGCGATGCGCTGGTCGGCCACGATGCGGTCGACGGCGCTGGTGAGGTCGTCCTCGATCGCGGACGCCTGCACGGTCCGCGCGGTGAGCCCTTTGATGACCGTCGTATTCGGCGCGATGATCAGGATCCGGTCGTCGTCGTGCTGCTGATCCAGCCATTGAATCAGCTCGAACAAGCGCAGGTCGACGACCAGCGCCTCCGCGTCGGTGTGATTGCCGGCCAGCTCGGGCGGCACCTTGCTCACCAGATATCCGGCCTCCCGGAGCAACGACGCCGCGCGTGAGACCGGCGAACGGGTGATGACGACGACTTGCGGTTCCATCTTCATGATGCACTCCTGGTACTGGTCAGGCGGTTTGGCGTTGCGCGGCGTCAATCCAGTAGCGCACGCGCCGTTCGATCGAGGCCATGTCTTCGGCTTTGCTGATGCAATCGACTGCTCCGAGCTGTTCGGCCATGACGGCCAGCTCGCGGCGGCTCCTGCCGGAGAACAGAATGAAATTCGTGGACAGCCGCACGCGCTCGGCGAGCGACTGCATGATCTTTTCGCCGTCGAGAATGGGCATGCTGATGTCCAGCAGCACGACCTCGGGCCGCTCGCGGCCGATGAGGAACGGGATCTCGAACACGGACGAAAAGGTCAGGACGTCGATGCCGGCCAGCTCGAAGTAGGCCGTCATCGCTTCCACGATCAAGGGATCGTCGTCGATGAGCAGGATTTTGGGCTTCCGCTGCCCTTCGGAGCTCAAGAAGCGATCTCCGTTAACTCCATCGGATGGAGGCCGAGGATCCGGTCGAGCTCATTCAGATCAACCGGTTTCACCAGGTAGTCCGTGATCCCGTATTTCAGCTTGGCCTCGTTCCGGTAGCGGATGTGTTTGTAGATCGCCGTCATGAGGACGATCCGCGGTTGGTAGTGAGTGTCGAGGGCGTTGACCATCCGCGCCACTTCGAAGCCGTGCATCTGGGGCAGGAGGCCGTCCAGCAGGATCAGCGGAGGCCGGTGCATCGCGGCGGCCTGAATCCCTTCGTACGCGGTCTTGGCCTCCAGAGTCTGAAAACCGTAGCTGCCGAGATGCTCATGGAGGCGCGCACGGAGCAGGCGGTCGTCATCGACGATCAAAGCCAGGAGTGCGGTGTTGCTGAAACTGTCGGACATGTCTCGTTCCCTCATGCTGATTGCGGTCAGCACTAGATCGAGACTCGTGCCGGGAGGGGCATCGATACCAACCCATAGACACAAATGGAGTTATGCCTGGGAGCGTCGAGAGCGGCGTGCCCGGGAGCCGGACGCCTGTCCAGATATTCGACGCTTTTGGGTACACAGCTACACAGCTGCACAGCTGCACAGCTACACAGGGTGGGCCGATCTCCTGTGTCGCTGTATAGCTGTACAGCTGTATCGCTGTATCGCTGTGCCTCGCTACGTCGAGCGCGTGAATACCTGGCGCTGGCTGGTCTGGTAGGCCTCGGCGCGGATCATCTCGCGCACGCCCCGGGGATCGCGGATCGAGCGCAGCACATAGCGCGGCGAGCTCTTGTCGGAAGAGATGAGCGTCACGCTCCCGATACCGAGGATGCGCTCGACCAGACTCTGCGTGAACGTCGAGTCATCCACGTAGCGGAGGTCGATCTCGTCGACGGTCTTCGAGAAGATGCCCTGCTCCACGAGCACGCGCTGGTTGGTGACGCGATACATCGTGCTGCGCAGGCGGACCCAGGCCACGAGCAGCGCGACCGACTGGATGACGATGAGGATGGCCGTGGCGAACCAGCCGAAGCGAATCATGCCCGCGGCGCGATCCATTTCGGGCATCGTCGAAGCGAAGAAGCGCGCCAGCAGCGGAACGGCCACGAGCACCAGCACGATGCCGGCAAAGTGGCCGGCCAGGAGGGCCACCGACGGCGACCCCCGCCACAGCGTCTCTTCCTTCCGCACCGGCCCCGGTGCGCCGGCGAGAGGCGTCATGCCGGCGGGCGAGGGCCGGCCGCAATGAGGACAGGCCGCGGCCATGGTCGAAACGTCGCGGCCGCAGTCTGGGCAAGTGATCACGGGCATGCGCGAATTGTACGTGGACTCGGTGGACTGTCCACGACGTCCACATCGTCCACCACGTCCACTCTCAGGCGATAATCTTTCGTCTCAACCCCCAATGACCCTCGCCAAGGAGATCGAAGCAACCTACGAAGTCCTCTCCAAGATGGGCGAGGGCGGCATGGGCGCGGTCTACAAGGTCCGCCACCGGTTCTTCGATGAGATCCGCGTCATCAAGGTGATGCAGGCGGAGATGGAGGCGGTCGATGAGCTGAAGGAGCGTTTCCTCGGCGAGGCGAAACGCGGCAAGCAGCTCCGCCATCCCAATCTCGCCGAAGTCATCGACTTCAGCGTGGCCGCCGACGGCACGTCCTACATGGTCATGGAGTACATCGAGGGCGTGAACCTGCGCGAGCTGATGAACCGCAACAACGGTCCGCTCGATTACACCGTGCTGGTCCCGATCGCGGAGCAGGCGCTGGCGGCGCTCGCGTACCTGCACTCCAAACACTTCGTGCACCGCGACATCTCGCCGGACAACATCATGCTGACGAGCGAAGGCGAGCCGCCGGAGACGCGCGTGAAGCTCATCGACCTCGGCATCGCCAAATCGCTGGAGGCGACCAAGAGCCTGACCATGGCCGGCAAGTTCATCGGCAAGGTGCAGTACGCCTCGCCGGAACAGTTCAGCGGACGCGTCGATGGGCGCAGCGATCTCTATTCCTTCGGCGTCGTCCTGTACGAGCTCCTGACGGGCGCGAAACCGATCACCGGCAAGGACTACTTCGCCATCCTGGGCGGGCATCTGTCGAAACCGCCGCGCTCGTTCGGCGAAACGGACCCCGACAATCGCGTGCCGGCCGTGATCCGCGAGGCCGTGCTCAAGGCCCTGGCGAAACGCCCCGAGGATCGCTTCCAGAGTGCCGGGGAGTTCGCGGCAGCACTGCGCTCCACGCTTGCGCCGAGCGAGCAGCGGACGGTAGAGATGCCGCTCGCCACGACGCTGCCAGAGATCGAAGCACTGCCTGCCGTCACCGAAGTCTCCGAGGCCGTGACGGTGCAGACGGCGCCTGCCGCTCCATCGCCTGCCGTTCCAGCCCAAACCGTGGCCAGGTCGTTGCCGCGCTGGTATCCGATTGCCGCCGTGATCGCGCTGGTACTTCTGGCCGCAATCGGTCTGATCTGGTTCAAGTCCACCAGGACCATCGAGCTGGCTCCCATCGTCACGGCGCCGCTTCCGTCCACGAGTGTCGTTACCGCTACGGCGACGAGCACCGTCCCGGCGGATGGCCAGCTGCTCATCAATGCCTTTCCGTGGGGACAGGTGACGTCGGTGACCAATGCGGCAGGAAAGGAACAGCTCACGGCAGGAGCGGCGGACACACCGCTGATGCTGACTCTGCCGCCGGGCAGCTACAAGGTGCGGCTCACGAACCCGAACTCGAACCGCAGCACGGTGCTCGACGCCGTGGTGACCTCGGCGACACTGACGCGCGCCGAGACGGAGCTCGACCGCATCGACGCCGCGGCGTACGTGGAAGGAATCGGGATCGGAGGGCAATGATGCGGACAACGATCGCTGTACTGGCTCTCCTCGTGGCGATGACTCTCCACGCGCAGGCTCCGACGAGTTTCCGCGAAGGCGTGCTGGCCTTTGAGAAGAAGGAGTGGAAGAACGCCGAGAAGTTCATGCGCGAGACCATTGCCGTGAATCCGAAGGAGTCCGAGGGGACCGTCAGCATCGCCGGCAGCTGGTTCGAAACGTATGTCCCGCACTACTTCCTGGCCCGGGCGCTGGCGAAGCAGGGCAAATGTGCCGAGGCGCTGAAGGAATTCGAAGAGACCGAGCGGCAGGGAGTCACGCCTACGATCCCCGACTTCGCGCGCCACCTCCAGACCCGCGGCGGCTGCAAGCCGCAGGCGAAACCGGCCAAGCCGAAAGAGATCGTGTTCGAGACCACCGTGCCCTTCGCGGAGGAAGGAACGACGCCGGTCACGACCAGCAGCGCGCAACCCGTGAATCCGCGGCCGGTGACGCCACGCAACGACCCGAAGCCGCCAGTAACTGTCATCAAGCCCGTCCCCACTCGCGATCCGGCGCGCGAAAGCGCCACGCGCTCGCGACTAGCCGTCGCCGTTACCGCTTACCTCCACGGCCGCTATGACGAAACCGCCCGCCTGCTGACCGAAACGAAATTCGACGACCGCACCGCCGTCGCCGAGGCCGCGCTGTTCCGTGCGGCAGCGCGCTACGCGCTCTTTAGAATCGGCGGCGAGAAAGATGCCGGATTACGCGCCCAGGTCGACGCCGATTTGGGCGCGTACCGCAGTCTCGCCCCGAACGCCCGCCCCGACCCGCGCATGTTCCCGCCCAGCTTCATCGCCATGACTCAACCCTGAGCGTGCCCACCCCCGTCATCCTTAGCGAGGGTGGCCGGGCGGGTGTGAGCGTAAGGATCTCAAACTACGAAACACATGGCCTGTGCCACGGTTTACGCATTTTGAGATCCTTTCGCTCCCTCACACCCGCCCGCCCTGCGCTCAGGATGACGGGAGAGAGGACACCGCTGATGCTGCTGCGCTCAGGGTTGAGCAGCAGGCTCAGAACGGGCAATCCACACAGCCGGAGCCGCAGCAGGTGGGCTCTTCGGCGGGGCGCCAATAGCGCACGGGCGGCGCAGGTGCGGGCGTTTCGGGAGGAGAATCCGAGGGCGGGCATTGCTGCCCGCCCTCGTGTGGCGTGTCGCTCATTTACGCGCTGCGGTCCGGGGAGGCCACGGGGGTGGCCACTTCGGTCGAGGGGCCCGAGCCGGGGGCGATGGTCAGCTGCTCGCCGGGGCTCTGGTCCGGGTAGTACTCCTTGAGCTTCATGTAGTCGGTGCCGGTTTCCTCGGTGATGATGGCGTTGACCTCGGCACCGTCGAGCGTTTCGCGCTCGAGCAGTTTGCGGGCGATGCGGTCGAGCGCGCCTTTGTTGCTGCTGATGATGTCGTGGGCGCTCTTGTACGCCTTGTCGAGGATGCGGCGCACTTCTTTGTCGATCTCGACGGCCGTGGCCTCGGAGAAGTCGCCGTGCTGGGCGAACTCGCGGCCGAGGAAGATCTCCTGCTCTTTCTTGCCGAACGTGACCGGACCGAGATCGGACATGCCCCACTCGCAGACCATCTTGCGGGCCATGGCGGTGGCGCGCTCGATGTCGTTGCCGGCGCCGGTGGTGAGCTCGTTGAGGAACACCTCCTCGGCGATGCGGCCACCCATGAACACGGCCAGCATGGCCTCGAGATAGCGCTTCGAGTACGAGTACTTGTCCTCGGTGGGGAGCTGCTGCGTCAGGCCGAGGGCCCGTCCGCGCGGGATGATCGTGACCTTGTGCAGCGGATCGGCCGCCGGCAGCATGGCCTCGACGATCGTGTGTCCCGACTCGTGATAGGCGGTGTTCCGCTTCTCCCGGTCGGACATCATCATCGACTTCCGCTCCACGCCCATGATGACCTTGTCCTTGGCGTACTCGAAGTCGACCATCTGGACTTTCTTCTTGTCATAGCGCGCCGCGTTGAGCGCGGCCTCGTTGACGAGGTTGGCGATGTCGGCGCCGGAGAATCCGGGCGTGCCGCGGGCGATGACCGCAAGGTCGACGTCCTCGGCCAGGGGAATGGTGCGGGTGTGGACGCGGAGGATGCCTTCGCGGCCCTTGAGGTCCGGCAGGTCGACGACGACGCGGCGGTCGAAGCGGCCCGGACGGAGCAGGGCGGGATCGAGGACGTCGGGACGGTTCGTGCCGGCGATCAGGATGACGCCTTCGTTCGACTCGAAGCCGTCCATCTCCACGAGCAGCTGATTGAGCGTCTGCTCGCGCTCATCGTGTCCGCCGCCGAGGCCTGCGCCGCGATGACGGCCGACCGCGTCGATCTCATCGATGAAGATGATGCACGGCGCATTCTTCTTGCCCTGCTCGAAGAGGTCACGGACGCGGGAAGCGCCGACGCCCACGAACATCTCCACGAAGTCCGAGCCGGAGATGGAGAAGAACGGCACGTTGGCCTCGCCGGCGATGGCGCGCGCCAGGAGGGTCTTGCCGGTGCCCGGGGGTCCCATGAGTAGCACGCCCTTGGGGATCTTGCCGCCGAGCTTGGTGAACTTCTGCGGCTCCTTGAGGAACTCGATGATCTCGGCCAGCTCGACCTTCGCTTCATCGACGCCGGCGACGTCCTTGAACGTCACCTTCTTGGCGCTGCCGGAGAGGAGCTTGGCCTTGGACTTCCCGAAGGAGAGGGCCTTGTTGCCGCCGGCCTGCATCTGGCGCATGAAGAAGATCCAGAGGCCGATGAGGAACAGGAACGGAGCCCAGGTGATCAGCGCGGCGATGAACGGCGCATCGCGCTGCGGCTCGAACTCGTAGAGGACGCCCTTGTCGCGAAGCAGCTTGCGGTCTTCGTCCGACAGCGGACCGTCCGACGTGGTGTGAAACTCCTTCTTGCCGCCGGGGGCCGTGGTCTTGGTCTCTCCGCGGATGTCGTCGCCGCGCTTGACGACCTTCTCGACGTATCCCTGGTTCACCTTGTCCAGGAACGTGCTGTAACCGATCTGCTCACTCGCACCCTTGGCCGTGTTGAAGAGGCTCCAGAGAAGGAACACCAACACAATGATCACGACCCACAGGAGCGCGGTCTTAACTGTGGAATTCAACGAAATGCCTCCTCGCGCGGCTCAGCGATGCTCCGCGCGTGCCACGTACACTATCGCGTGGCGTAACGGGTGGGGAAGGGACCTTTATTGCAAGGAACCGGTCGGCTGCCAACCGCGGGCTCATGCGTCTACGCGGCCCTATACGCGGCCCTATACGCGTCCAATGTACGGAAGGTTTCCAAACCGCCGCTGGTGCTCCAGCCCGTAGCCGGCAAACGTGCCGTCCGTGATCGTGAAGGCGCTGAAGTCGGCGGTCACGTCGACGGTGCGGGCGTCGGGGCGGTCGAGCAGGGCCACCAGGCGCAGGGAGGCCGGGGCGTGCTGGCGCAACTGGCTGAGCAGGTAGTTCTCGATGACGCCCGTGTTGACGACGTCCTTGAGCACGAAGACGTGCCGTCCCTGGATGTCGGTGAAGCTGAGGAAGTCGATCTCCAGCGCGTCGGCGGTGCTGTTTCCCTCGGCGTCGCGGATCACGTCGATGAAGCCATAGCTGACGTCGCCGGTCACGGAACGGAGCAGATCGGCCAGAAAGATCGACGCGCCCTTGAGGATGCAGAGGAAGAAGACCTCCTCGTTTCCGGAATCGCGGCGAATGGCGGCGGCGAGCTCACTCACGCGAGCGGCGATCGCCTCAGCGGTGAAGACGGGACGAACCTCAGTCGACGTCAGATCCAACCGGCCCCTCCAACCTCACTTCGTAGCGGTCCGCTTCCGCGCCGGTAACCTTGAACCGCTCCGAGACTTCCACGCCGGCAACCCAGACGATCTCATCATTCCAGACCAGGAGAGGGATACGGTCGCGGAGGTCCACGGCGATTTTACGATCAATCAGGAAATCTTTGAGCTTTTTCGCCTTAGCCATGCCCAGGGGCTGAAAGCGATCGCCCGGGCGGCGGTTGCGGACGGTGAAGCGGGCAGGGGCTCCGGAAGGGAGCTGGATGAGAGCGCAGAGTGCAGAGGGCAGAGCGCAGAGGCCGGCCGGCGCGTTCGGCTTCTGCCCTCCGCGCTCTGCCCTCTGCGCTCTCACGCTCACCCCCACCTCCGGAACAAACACCGGCGCGTCGAGCGTCAGGCCCACCTCGAACGCCCCCACTCCCTGAGGAGGCCGGCGCAGAACGAGCGTCTCTCCACGCCGGATCAGCTCCAGCCGCTTGGTGACACTCACACGGCGGACCGTTCCGACGCCTGCGGCCAGGCGCTCGAGATCGCGCGCCGAGACATCCCGCGCCTCCCGGTCGAGCCGATGGATATGCCGATGCAGGAGCGCCTGGCGCAGCCACGCGTCGTCCGGCCAGGAGCGGAAGACCGTCTCCTCCGCGCGCACTTCGACGCAAGCCCGCTCCGCTTCGTCGATGGCTCGCTCGAGGACCGTCCATTGCTGCCGCGCCTGCGCGGCGACCGCCGCCAGTCCCTCGACGATCGGAAGCTCCCGTGCTTCCATCTCGCCGATGACCGCACGCATGCGATTGCGGAGAAAGCGGCTGTCGTCATTCGACCGGTCGTGCCGCGGTGCGATTCCGCGCTGGCGGAGAAAAGCGTCGATCTCCGCGCGCGTCACCTCGAGCAGCGGCCGCACGAAGCCGTCGTCGCGTACCGGGTGGATGCCGCGCAACGCGGCCATGCCGCTGCCGGTCACGAGCCGCATCAGGACCGTTTCCGCCTGATCGTTCTTCTGATGCGCTGTGGCCACGAAGCGCGCACCCGTCCGCTCGCGAATCTCCGCCAGCCGTGCGTACCGCACTTCGCGCGCCGCCGCCTCCACGCCCCGTGAGCGGACCCGTTCGGGATCGAGCGTACCGTCCGCGAGATGCAACCCAACGCCGAGGTCGAGACAGAGGCCGCGGACGAACCGTTCGTCCGCATCCGACTCCTTACCGCGAAGATGGTGATTCACATGCGCCGCCTCGAGGACGAAACCGTGCTCCCGCAAACCGGCCAGGGCCAGAAGGAGCGCCGTCGAATCGGCACCGCCGGAAACGGCAGCGATCAAGCGGCACGGTTCGAACCCCCGTCGGGCGAAGAATTCGCGAACGGCCGCCTCGAGCATTTGCACTTCCGTTATGGTCGCCGCCGCGACGCTGCGGATGCAACCTCGGGCGGACGAGCCGCGTAGAAACGTTGTCTGCGATAATCCGCCGTCTTCATTCATGGCCATTGCAAAGGGCGTGTTACTCGGGCCGTACGAGATCCTCAAGCAGATCGGTGAGGGTGGCATGGGAGAGGTGTGGCGTGCCCGCGACAAGCGTATCGGTCGCGACGTGGCCGTCAAGGTCCTCCCCGAGTCGTTCACCAAGGGCGACGAACGGATCCTCCGTTTCGAGCAGGAGGCACGGGCCGCGGGGGCCCTCAACCATCCGGGGCTGGTGACGATCTTCGACGTCGGCACCACCGATGGCTCTCCGTACATCGTCATGGAGCTGCTCGAGGGAGAGACGCTCCGCGACGCCATCGGCGACACATTTCCGGTTCCGCTTCCGGTCCGGAAGGTCATCGACTATGCCACACAGGTCGCTTCGGCGCTGGCGGTGGCGCACGAGAAAGGCATCGTCCACCGCGATCTCAAGCCGGAGAACCTCTTCATCACCTCCGACAACCGCGTGAAGATCCTCGACTTCGGCCTGGCCAAGCTGGCCGCGGAATCGACGGACGTCGAAGGCCGCCACCAAACCGCCCGGCACCTCACCTCGGCGGGCATCGCCGTCGGGACGCCCGGCTACATGTCGCCCGAACAGGTGCGCGCCCAGCCGCTCGACCACCGCACCGACATCTTTTCCCTCGGCTCGGTCATCTACGAAATGCTCACGGCCCGTCCGGCCTTCGAATGCTTCTCGGCCGTGGAGACGATGCACGCCGTGATGAACGTCGAGCCGCCGCCGCTGCCCACGCTCGTCACGAACGTTCCTCCGGCCCTCGATGCCATCGTGCGTCATTGCATGGAGAAGAATCCGCGCGAGCGGTTTCAGTCGGCGCGCGATCTCGCATTCCAGCTGCAGACCCTGCTGCCGGAAGTGGCCAACAAAACGACCGATATCCGCTATGCGCCGCTGCAGCCCGCAAAGCGGGTGCCCTATCGGGCCGCGGTCGTGGCGGCGGGGGCGGTGCTGGCCCTTGCGGCCGGGGGCTGGGCGCTCTTCCGTGCCCGCGGCGACAACGCGGGCCCCAGCCCGCGTGTGTTGAAGCAATTGACCTTCGCCGACGGGCTGGAAGTATTTCCGTCGCTCGCTCCCGATGGAAAATCGTTCGCCTACGTCTCGGCGCAGTCCGGCAATCGCGATATCTACGTGCAGCGCGTCGACGGACGGACCGCGGTCAACATCACCAGCGATTCCCCCAGCGACGATTCCGAGCCGGCCTTCTCGGCGGACGGCTCGCAGCTCGCCTTCCACTCCGAGCGCAACGGCGGGGGCATCTTCGTCATGGGGGTGACCGGGGAGTCGGTGCGGCGCCTGACCGACTTCGGGCACAACCCGTCATGGTCGCCGGACGGGAAACGCATCGTCGTGGCCACCGAGCGGGTGGAGCTGCAGCCGCGCCGGCGCACGCAACTGAGCAGCAAGCTGTTCCTCATCGACACGCAGACGGGCGCCAGCCGCACGCTCCTGCAGGCGCCGGCCGGAGCTCCCGATTTCAGAAATGGGGGTGACGGCGTGCAGCCGAGCTGGTCGCCCCACGGCAAGCGCATCGCCTTCTGGGGCCTTTCCGATTCATCCGGCAGCCGCGATCTCTGGACGATCGATCCCGATGCCGCGGAGCCGATGAAGACCATCGTCCGGCTGACGTCGGATCGGGCCCTGGACTGGAACCCGGCCTGGTCGGCCGACGGGAAATACATCTATTTCGGCAGCGACCGCGACGGGACGATGAATCTCTGGCGCATCGCCATCAACGAAGAGACAGGGGAGCCGGCCGGTGCTCCGGAGCCGATGTCGCTGCCGGCCGTCTTCACCGGTCACTTCACCGTCTCGCAGGCGGGGCAGATCGCCTATGCCACGGTGGCGCGGTCCTACCGGGTGGTGGCCTTGCCTTTCGATGCCGCTACCGGAAACACCGGCCAGCCGCGGACCGTCCTGGAGGGCTCGATGGAGGCCATGAGCTTCGATCCCTCGCCCGATGGACAGTCCCTCGCGTTCACCACCGGCGGCGCACAGGAGGATCTGTTCGTCGTCGATTCCGCGGGCAAGCACCTCCGGCAGTTGACCAACGACGCCGCGCGGGACCGTGGCGTGGTCTGGTCGCCGAACGGCAAGACCCTTTTCTTCTATGCCAATCGCGACGGTGCCTATCACGCCTGGAGCATCGGGGCGGACGGGGGCGGACTGACCCGCGTGACCGACGACCTCGATCTGAAAGGCGTCCGCGCCCAGAATGTCTATATGCCGGAGGTCTCGCCGGATGGCCGGGCGCTGAGCATCCAGACCGATACGCTGGCCGGGCTCGTTCACCTGGACCGGCCGCTGGGACGGCGATTCGAGAAACTGGACCCTTTGAGCGGTACTCTCACCGGCTACCCGGCCTGGTCGCCCGACGGCAAGCGGCTGGTGTTCTCGCGCCGCACGACCGAAGGGGACCTCCCCTCCGGTTTCCTGGTCTATTCGCTGGCCACGGGCCAATACCAACCGATGCTTGACCACGGCAGCGCGCCGCAATGGCTGCCCGACGGCCGGCGCATCGTCTTCTTCGAGAGCAACAGCATCGGCATCCTCGACGTCGACACCCGCCAGGTGACCACCGGCCCCTTCACGCCGTTGCCCGGCATGCGGGACCTCACCACGGCCTATCCCCGCCTGTCGAAGGATGGCTCGACGGTCTACATACGTCAGACGCTCGAACAGAGCGACATCTGGATGCTGCAGATCGCCGGCAAGTGAACCAGTCACACCATTGTGACCGCCGAGGTAGGGTTTCCGCGTTCGAGTTACACTCCTACATTAAGGGTTCCCGGTCCAGCGACCCAAGCAGAGAGAAGAGGAGGCAGTCATGCCCAAGATCAGAGATCTCGGGATCAATGTAATTCCCGAAACGATGCGGCCACCGGAGATTGGCGGCGGGGGAGGCGGAAAAGGAGGAGGCGGAGGAGGCGATTGTGAGGGTGCAACGTACCAGTGCCCGGCCGGTACGGTCCAGACCGGGGCGAACACTTGTTACGGCTACGCCCAGCAGTGCCCGGCCGGCACGGTCCAGACCGGGGCGAACACTTGTTACGGCTACGCCCAGCAGTGCCCGGCCGGCACGGTCCAGACCGGGGCGAACACTTGCTACGGCTACGCCCAGCAGTGCCCGGCCGGCACGGTTGTCCAGACGACGAACACCTGCTACGGCTACGCCCAGCAGTGCACAGCCGGCACGGTCCAGAGCGGGAACACCTGCTACGGCTACGCCCAACAGTGCACGGCCGGCACGGCCCAGCAGACGACGAACACCTGTTATGGCGACGCCGGGCAGTGCACGGCCGGCACGCTGGTGACGACGTCGCCGCACCTCGTACACGCCGCCGCCGCGCAAACGGGCCAGGCCGCGGCTGCCGGCCTGACACGCGAGGCAATCGCAGTACTGAGGCAGCAACTGCAACAGCAGATCGCGCAACTCGACGAGCTCGCAAAGAGCGTCGGTCCGACAACGGCCGAGGAAATCGACGCGCGTGAGCAACAGCTCAAAGCCGAGCTCGAGGAGCTCGCAAACCGTCGCAATAGCCTCACTACCCCGTCCGAGGAGTAACAGGCGAAGGGTCCGGGAGCCCTCGCCGGAATGAGAGTCATGCCAGAGCTGCAGGAAATGCGGTTCCGTTGCAGTCCCTACGTCCAGCTGAAGCGGTTGGATGAGCTGGCCGTAGAGCAACGGGCCGCATTCCTGGAGCTGGAGAGCGATCCTGATTTCTACGGGCTGTTCGTGCCGCGGCCGCCGCTGACCATGAATCTCAAGTCGGTGGTCCGGCAGACCGCGGAGCTGTTCCAGTCCCTCACCACGCCGTCGCGGCTCGATGACGCGCTGCTGTCTGATGCCGAATCGGCCGGCGACGTGATCGACCTCGTGCTCGACGGCATCCTGGAGATCGAGAGCGGCGACGGCTTCGTCTCCGGCGCCGACGCGTTGCCGCTCGTCGGTCCGTCCCCTCATGCAAACAATGATGCGGCAGACGCAGCCGGCGCCGTGGCCGGTCTTTCCCGCCAGGCGCTGATGTACGCGCAGGATCTGGAGAGCAGCGACCCCCGGACCCTGACGACCGCGCTCTACCTTTACAACCGGATTCCGTCTTCGCCGTTCTGGAAGGCGCGTTTCGCCGGTCCGGACGAAGTCCTCGCTCACGTCGGCGCCGATCGCGGCTCCCTGCGCGCGCTCCTCGAGCGGGAGTGGAACTTCGCTACTACCACCGGCTGGCTGAGCTGGTCGTCGAAGACGGCCGGGCCGCGGAGCCGGGACGACGTCACGTACAAGCTTTACGTCAGCCCGCGCCCGGAGCGCATCCGCGACGCCTTCGAGATCGTCGTGCGCGTGCTTTCCGCCCTCGAAGGCGTTCACTTCAAGCTCGGCGACAGCGCGGCCGGGCTGCTCCGCCCCGACAAACTCGTGCTCTATTTCACCACGCGCGACGCGCTGCTGGAGACAGCGTCCGTGCTGCACGGCGAGCTGGCCGGATGCGACGCGCACGGGGTGCCGTTCACGGCCGGGCTCGATGACAGCGGGTTGCTTTCCTGGGGGATCGATCCTCCCGAGAACGATCGCGCGCTGCGCTGGCTGCACCGCCAAAGTTGGCGGCTGTGGGTCGCGGAGCGTCTGGCCGCGGCGCTGTCCACTGCCAAGAATGCGCGCAGCGCGGCGGCCGTGGAGCCGTGGCGTTTCGCGTTGGAGCGCGCCCGCCGGCAGGGAATCGACGTCGAGACCTGGACTCCGTCGCCGGCGCTCTGGAGCAGGCCATGAGCGACGCTCTGAAGATTACGGAGCCGTTCGTGCTCAAGCAGGACGTCCTCCTCATCCCCTGCGCCGAATTGAGCGAAGACATGCGCGGGCGGATCTCGTTCGACGAGGGCGACTTCACGCTCTCGCGCCGCCACGGCCGGACGTTCACACAGGTCATCGACGGCGAGACCGCGGCGCTCCTGGCGCTCTTCCGCCAGCCGCGCACGATCGTCGACGCTGTCATCGAGAACAGCCGCGCCCTGGGCAAGAACGCCGAGGCCTGGCTCGACGAGTTGCTGCCCCACATCGGCGGATTCCTGCAGAGCCACGTCCTCGTGCCTGCCGGCTCCGACGACGAGAAAGAGATCCGGCCACGGTACGAGAGCGGCGACTCCATCGCCGGCTGGACCATCGTCCGCTGCGCCAGTCTCATCGAGGACAGCGAGATCTACCAACTGCGGCGCGGCGAGGAGTGGGCCGCGCTGAAGATCGCGCGCCAGATCACGCCCCAGCTGCTAGCCGTCTTCGCCAACGAGCTCGCCGTTCTTCGCCATCTCGATGGCAGTGGCATCGCGCCGCGGCTGATCGAGGCCGGCATTCATGACGAGCACCCGTACCTGATCATGGACTGGGTGGCCGGCGTGGACGCCTCCGTGGCCGCCGCCCAACGCCGCCACGACCGGGCCGCGCTGATCGAGCTTTGCGCGTCGATCGCCGCGGCCTACGCCGCGCTCCACGCGCACGGCGTGCTGCACGCCGACGTGCATCCGCGCAACGTCCTGATCGGCGACCAGGTGACGCTCATCGACTTCGGCTATTCGCAGCTCGCCGGTCAGCCGCCGCGCGTCGGCCGCGCCGGGATGTACTACTTCTTCGAGCCGGAGTTCGTGGCCGCGACGTCGCAGGGGATCCTGCCGGCCTCGCCGGTGGGGGAGCAGTACTCGCTGGCAGCCCTGCTGTACTACCTCGCTGCCGGCGACCACTACCTCGACTTCCGCTACGACCGCGCCGAAATGATCCGGCAGGTGGAGCAGGAACCGCCGCTGCCGTTTGCGAAGCGCGGCCTTCCGCCGTGGCCGGGTCTGGAGCAGATCCTCGGCCGCGCGCTGGAGAAAGATCCATCGCGCCGCCACGGCTCCATCGCCGAAATGGCGGCCCTGCTCGCCGAGGCACGCGACACCGCCGCGCGGGAGTCGCTGACCACGCCCGTCAGCGCCGAAGCCATCGCGCTTCTGGAGAACACGCTGCAGTCATTTGCGCGCGGCGGAGCCATGTTCGCCGCGCGTTACCCGGAACCGCCCACCGCTACGGTCAACTTCGGCTGCGCCGGTGCCGCCGTGGGATTGCTGCGCATCGCCGAGACGCGCAGCGACCCGGGCCTCCTGGCACTGGCGAACATCTGGGGATCGCGCGCGTCGGCGCTCATCGGTCACGACGACGCGTACTACAGCGATCAGATCGGCCTGAGCCGGGACATCGCGGGCGACGTCACGCCGTATCACACCGAATCCGGCATCCACGCTACGGCGGCGATGGTCGCCGCCGCCCACGGCGACACGACTTCGCAGCGCAGCGCCATCGCGGCGTTTCTCCGGAGTTCGGACAAGCCGTGCGCGCAGCTCGACCTGACGCTCGGCCGCTCCGGCAGCCTCCTGGCGGCGGCGATGCTTCTCGCGATCAGCGACGACCTTCCCGAGGCCGCAGCCTTGCGCGCCTTCGGCAGCGCGACGATGAGCGCGATCTGGAACGAGCTCGATGCCCGCCCGCCGATCGAGGCCTTGCCCGAAGACCACCTCGGCATGGCTCACGGTTGGGCCGGATACCTCTACGCAGCCCTGCGATGGTGTGCCGCATCGGGGGATGTTCTCCCATCGCGCCTCCTCGATCGGCTCCACGAGCTCACCGCCCTCAAGACGCTGGACGGCCGCGGCGCGTACTGGCGGATCACCGTCGGCGGCCCGGCTGGTTTGCAGATGCCGGGCTGGTGCAACGGCAGCGCCGGACAGGTGTTCCTCTTCACCCTCGCACACCGCCTCCTCGGCGACGAGCAATGGCTGGAACTGGCCGGGCAGGCGGCATGGGATACCTGGGACCGGCCGCGCGGCCACGCCACACTCTGCTGCGGCACCGCCGGCCGCGCCTATGCCCTGCTGAACCTCTACAAACACACCGGCGCCACCGAGTGGCTGAGCCGCGCCCGCCAGCTCGCCAACCACGCCGCCGCCAACGCCGAATCGACCGCCTATCGCACCAGCTCCCTCTGGAAGGGCGAGCTCGGCGTAGCCGTCCTCATCGCCGACCTGGCGTCGCCCGAAAACGCGCGGATGCCGTTTTTTGAGTGAAGGTGTTAGTCCTGAGCGCAGCGAAGGATCAAGTTAGCAACTACGTTGCCTGTGGCACGTGCATCGTCGTTGCTAACTTGATCCTTCGCTTCGCTCAGGATTAACACTCCTCCACGCGAAACAACCCCGGAATCGCCCGCGACACGATCGTGCGGTGCGCAGCCTCGGGTAAACGCGGAACGGCATCGCCGACGAGCAGCGCGGACAAGACGTCGTACGGGTTGCACGGCCAGTCGACCGACTCCTCGGTGTCGTCGTCCTCGCGCAGGAGTGCCTGCTCGAACCTGGCTACGCTGGCGATGAGCGCATCGCCGCGCGTGGCGGCTGTGGCCAGGAATGCCGCGGAGAGGGTCTCGATGAAGGGGGAGAGCGGCTCGCGCTCCATCTCGTCGAGCACTTCTTCGTAGAGACTGCGCTGTTTGAGGATGGCGGCGGTGAGGCGGCAGTTGCGGTCGAGCCGGAACGATCGCCAGCCGCGGATCGAATCGCGCGTGACCTGGAGTCCCGTCGACTGCGCGGCCGCGGCGATGTACGGATCGTCCGCCACGGCGCGGCCGCGGATCAGATCGGACATGGCGCGCTGGTGCTCCTCGAGCGAGAGCTTCGTACGTTCCGGTTCCGGCGCCGGCGAGGAGTGCGCACGAGCAGGCGCCGGCGCGGCGGCGTCCACGGCGGCGCGAACGCGCTGCAACTCCGCGGCGATGGTGTCATGTCCGGTGACCGGAACCGCGGGACCGAGGATCTCGAAGATCACCGCCTCGACGTTGGGTGTCCGCGGCAGCACGCGCCGCAGGAGAGCGAGCGTCTCTTCGCGCGTGATGCGCGAGTGCACGTCGACGCGGAGTCCGCGGTCGACCGTGCCGCAGGCGACATGGATCTCGCGCACGGCGGCGAGGTCGAGCTCGTCGAGGAAGGCGTCCAGGCCGCCGATGCCGTTGTGGGCATCGCATTCGAGGTTGTAGAGGTCGAGCAGCACGCCGCAGCCGGTGCGGCGGACGATCTCGTTGAGGAAGCCGGCCGCCGTGAATGCGCCTCCGGCGTCGGGAAAGAGATTCACCACATGCTCGAGGAGAAACGGCTTCGCATAGCGGCGCTGGATCTCTTCCACGCGGCCGCAGATCATTTCCAGCACTGCGGCCGTGCGCGGCGGAACGAGCATCGTGCCCAGGTCCGCGCCGTCGACGGTCGTGTACCCGAGGTGCTCGCTGTGCCACGACACGTCGAGCGCATCCATCAGCACGTCAGTGAGCACGAAATAGCCGTCGTTCATCGCGCCGGCGGAGGCGATGGAGAGACCGACGCCGTGCAGCGTGACCGGCTTCTGCCGGCCGATCGCGCGCAGCTCCTCCAGCGTCTCGCCGGTAATGACAGGCGCTCCGTGGCGGAACGTGGCCACGGCGTCGGGCGTGACCTCCACGATCCCGGCGAGCGGCAGAACCGTCTCGACGAAACGGGGGTCACGCCCTTCGTAATTGACGCCGACCCGAATCACCGCGCGATGCCGGTGAACCCGGCCACATCACCCAGCAGCGGATCGGGATCGCCGCCATGGATGTGGATGTCGAGGCCGATGAGGCCGCAGGCCAGGCAGCCGTTGAGCCGGAAGATCTGCTCCATCGCGGCGTGAACCTCTTTCGCCGTGATCTTGGAGCCCCGATTCGCAACGAGCGTGACTTCACGTGGTCTTGCCTTCGCGGTAGCCATGGATTCCATCCTCCTTGCGGGAAATATAGGTCCGCTTCGTTTGTGGAAATGTGTCGCCCGTTACATCGGGCGACAGCCGGCGAATTGAGGCATAGACTATCTCCCGCTGCAATCACGCAGTCGCGGAGCGATAGTCATGAGAAACGCTCGTGCCGTCGTGGGATTCACCTTGCTGTGGCTGGCGTGGGCCGCTCCCGCCTACGCCGACCGCCGGTTTCAGGCCACGCTGACCGGCGCTCAACAAGTGCCCGTCGTGAACAGCACCGGGACGGGGATCGGGACCGTCCTGCTCAACACCGCCGAGACGCAGATCACGGTGGACATGAGCTTCTCCGGCCTGACGAGCAACGCCAGCATGGCGCACATTCACGGCGCCGCCGCGGCGGGGAGCAACGCCGGCGTCCTCTTCGATTTCAGCGGAGTCACGCCGGCAGCCACGTCGGGGAGCATTCCTCAGCAGACGTTCGCCATCTCGCCCACGCAGGTGACGCAGCTCAAGGCCGGGCAGTTCTACTTCAACATCCACACGGCCAACTTCGGAGGCGGGGAGATCCGCGGACAGATCCTGGCCGCGCCGCCGCAGAAGTTCGCGGCCAATCTGACCGGCGCGCAACAGGTGCCGCCCGTGGCCAGCTCCGGCACCGGCACCGGGACCGTCCTGCTCAACGCCACCGAGGATCAGATCACGGTCAACATGAGCTTCTCCGGCCTGACCAGCAACGCCACGATGGCGCACATTCACGGTCCCGCCGCGGCAGGAGCCAATGCCGGCGTCCTCTTTGATTTCACCGCCGCTACACCAAACGCTACCTCCGGGAGCATTCCCACCCAGACCTTCGCCATCACGCCCACCCAGGTGGCGCAGCTCAAGTCCGGCCTCTTCTACTTCAACATCCACACGGTCAATTTCGCCGGCGGCGAAATCCGCGGGCAGATCGGGCTCGCGCCGACCGAAAAGTTCGCGGCCAGCCTCTCCGGCGCGCAGCAGGTACCGTCCGTTTCCAGCGCGGGGACGGGTACCGGAACGGTCCTGCTCAATGCCGCCGGCGACCAGATCACCGTCAACATGAGCTTCACCGGCCTCACCAGCAACGCCAACGCGGCGCACATTCACGGCCCTGCCTTCGCCGGCGCCAACGCGGGCGTGCTCTTCGATTTCAGCGCCGTCACACCGGCGGCCACGTCCGGCAGCATTCCGCAGCAGACCTTCTCGATCACGCCGACGCAGGTGGCGCAGCTCCGCGCCGGCCAGCTCTACTTCAACATCCACACCGCCAATTTCGGCGGCGGCGAGATCCGCGGACAGATCCTCCTCGCACCGGTCCGGAAATTCACGGCCACGTTCGACGGAGCGCAGGAAGTCCCGCCCGTCGCCACCGCGGCCACCGGAGCGGGGAGCGTGCTGCTGAGCGGCACCGAAGAGCAGATCACCACCAACGCCACGTTCGCCAATCTGGGCAGCAACGCCACCATGGCTCACATCCACGGACCGGCGTTTGCCGGAAGCGAAGCAGGCGTTCTCTTTCCGCTCGACGGAGTCGTCGCCGCGACGTCCGGACTCATCCCCGATCAGACCTTCGCCATCACCGCCACCCAGGTGACCGAGCTCAAGGCCGGCCAGCACTACTTCAACATCCACAGCGTCAACGTCCCCGACGGCGAGATCCGCGGACAGATCGGAGCCATCCCGCTGCTCACCGTCACCACCGGCGGAACCGGATCCTTCAGCACCGCCGTCTCGAGCAATCCCACCGGCATCTCCTGCGGCGGCGACTGCACCGAACCCTACGACTCCGGCACCACCGTAACCCTGACCGCGGGAACCCCATCCGCGGGCTCATTCTTCGCCGGCTGGACCGGCGGCGGCTGCGCCGGAACCGGCACCTGCGTCATCACACTGACCGCCGGCACCACCGTCACCGCCGTCTACACCTCGAACACGACCACGTTCGAATTCAGCGACGATCCGCTGACCGTCGGAGTGACGCCCGTCAAAGCCGCGCACATCAACGAACTGCGCACCGTCGTCAACACCCTCCGCACCAGCAACGGACTCGGCACCTTCACCTTCACCGACCCATCCCTGGCCGCCGGCACCACGATCAAAGGGGTACACATCGACGAGCTGCGGACCGCGCTTGGCGCTGTCTACATCCAGCGTGGGCGTCCTGTGCCGTCGTACTCCGATCCCACGATCACCGCCACTCTGACGACCGTCAAGGGTCTCCATGTCTCAGAGCTGCGCATGGCCGTGCGGCTCGTCGAGTAATTGTAAGGAAGCCTCGATCGTGAACTGATCGGGTAGTTTGCGAAACTAGCCAACGACTGGTTAATATCGTGCGATGCCGACGATGAGCGCGTTTGAAGCGAAGGCCCGTTTCGGCGAGTTGTTGAATCGCGTCGAGCGTGGGGAGGAGATCGTCATCACCCGGCACGACCGTCCCATTGCGCGCGTCGTACGGGAAGGGGCCCCAAGCCTCGATTCCGTGAAGCAGTCCGTCGAAGGACTGCGCCAGTTGCAACAACGCATACGCAAACGCAGCCGAGGGAGATCCTCACTTTCGGCGGCCGAGGTTCGTGACGCAATCGGACACGGCCGGAGGTGAAACGATCCTTCGTCGCCGACGCCTCGGTCGCCATCGCGTGGGTTCATCCCGCGCAGGCCACGCCCGAAACCGACGCGATGCTCGATCGTCTCTCGGCAGGCGATTCCCTCGTCGTTCCCGCGCTGTGGCCGCTCGAAGTGGCGAATGCCCTCACGGTTCTTCGACGTCGCCGAAAGCTCACGCCCGACGAAGCTCGGACCGCCATCGAGATCATTCGCGAACTGCCGGCAGTCATTGATCACGAAGCCGCTGCTGTGGCGTTCACACGGCTTGTCGATCTGGCGTCGGAACACGAACTGACGGTCTACGACGCGACATACATCGAACTGGCGACGCGCAGACAATTGCCCCTTGCATCGAACGACGCGCGGATGAAACAGGCGGCAATCCGATCGGGCGTGGACCTGTGGCAATTCGACGCGTCCGAGAAGTGAAATCGCGCAGGCAGCTTGCGGCAGTGTTCGAGGAGTTGCTGGGCCAGACGCGCGACAGCGGGTAAACAGCGGGAGTGTGCGCCTTCATGAGATCCCCGCCTTTGCACCGGATGATGCGTACGTGGCGTTCAGCAGCAGGTCGAACAACGCCCACCGCTCCCGGTCCGACCTGCGCTCGAATTTCAGAGTCGTGACCTCGCGTCCTGCGAGCACTTCCTTCAGTTCCTCAGACCTCGTGCTTTCGTCCGAGAGCAGCACGATGCGGTGCAATTCGGTGTGCTGGAGAAGAGTACCGAGCTCCCACTTGATGCCTTCGTTCGCGGAAGTGAATCCGCGCACGTCCATCAGCACCGCGTCCACGCCTTTTTCGAGCGACACGAACACACTCTTCCAGATTTCGTTGTCGCCGGAGCAGTAGATCGGGTTCACGGGATAGCGCGCGTCGGCTTCGATCGCGAAGTGGCGCTGTCCGAGCCGGCCTTCGATGTCCCCTTCTTTCCGAACGAACTGTTGGTCGGTCATGCGCAACAGGAACGCTTGCAGCATGGTCGGTTGTAGCGTGACCACGGCGAGGTCTCTGCCTGCGAGAAGGTCGATCGCACCAATGCGCCGCCACGTATCGCGCAAATCGTCCAGGAGATCCTGCCGCTCATCCGGCCCACCGAAGACGCGGAGGAGAAGCAATCGTTTTTCCGCAAGGACATCTCGTCGCCTGCGGAGCAGGAACAACAATCCGTGCAGCGTCACTGTCGAGAACAACAGTGCGAGCACGAACCCCCAGCGCGTCCCCACGAACATCGGTTGCAGCCGTGCCCATACTTCGAAGTACACGGTCAGCACGGTCCAGGCGAAATGGATGTGAAGAAGCCCGCTCGTGAGGACTCGTCGTTTCTGCAGCCAGCCGAACGACCCGACGAACGCACCGAGCATGAGCATCTGCAGGACCATCGAGGCGATTCCGCCTGCAAGAGCCACCGCATTCGGGACGTGCTCGTCCGTCGTCAGCTCGATGATGACGATCGCCAGTAACGCAATCGCAAACGCAGCGGCCGGTACCGGCCATCGTTTCCGCAGCAACTTCCGCGCGAGGTAGAAGCCCACGACGACGTTGGCGAGACCGATCGGGATAACCCACGGGTTTGCCGCTGCGGTCTTCAGCGCCTCCCGAGTGACCTCTGGCTGCAGCTGATCGATCAGGATGCCGATGGCGAACAGCAGGATCACCAGTGGGAGCAGCAAAAACACGAACGGGTTGATCGACCGTCTGAAGAGCGGGACGAGAAGACAGATCGGCAGGAGGGCGAAGCCCATGGCACCGAATAAGGAATGGAGCGGCGACCTCATCACCACCGCCCCAATGATGAGAGCTCCGAGCGCGGCGTAGATCAGAAACACCCAGAACCTCCGGCGAAGCGCCACGCGCATCGACCAAAGAACGATCAGGAGCGACGGGGCAAGCGAGGCATAGGCAGTCACGACTGAGTTTTCCAACAACCCCAAGCGCGCATGGGCGATCAGGATGCCGGCGACGATTGCGGCGTAGACCAGTCCCGCAATCGCGTGCGCGAGCTGGGCATCGCGAGTCGTTGCTGCAGCAACCACTCGTCCGGGATTCGTCGAACGCGCTACGTCACCGGCGTCGACGCCGACACTCTCCGATTCACGACGTGATTCCGCCGCCGGCACGGGCCGGCGGTGCTTCCGAGGCCCCCACATGACGCGGTGATAGAGCCGGCGCAACCCGACTGACGCAAGCGCCACCAGCCCAGACATCGAGGCCAGCAAAAGCATCGAAAGAACGGCACCGAACGTGGCGACGATCGGGTCCTTACCGGTTTCCATACCTCAAGAATGCCTGCCAAGGGTATGGGCCGGCAACAGGCAACCGTGGTGACGACGGACGCCCCGATGTCGATCGACCGGTCGGGGAGATCCTGGTGCGCGTCTGCCCTCACGAGGTGCGTAGTCGCAGCATGCGTTGCTCCGAAACGTTGGGCGGGCGTCGGCGAATGAGGAGCAGCAGCAGGTGCAATGTGATCGTCGAAAGCACCAGCGCCAGTACGAAGGTCCACCGCGTACCTGCGAATTCCGGTTGCATGAATGCCCATGCTTCGAAGTAAATCGTGAGCGTGGTCCAGAGGAAATGCGTGTGGAGTATTTCACTCGTCACGACACGCTGACTTTGTAGCCACGCAAACAGAGCGAAGAGAGCGCCGTAGAGCAACATTTGCAAGATCGCTGCGGCGTACGCGGCGGAGATGGCGAGTGCGAGGGGAGCACGGCTCTCGACGGTCTGATCGAGCGCGGGCAGTCCTCCCAGGGCAACTGCAAGCCCAATTACGCGCACCGGCCATCCCTGCCGCAACATCCACCGCGCAAGAAAGAACCCCGCGGCGATGTTGGCCAGTCCCAGGACGATGAGCGAAGGGGGAGCGATCACCTTCTCGATGGCGTTCAGGATGATCACGGGATCTTCACGACCCGCCAGCATTCCCACCCCAAACATCAGGAGGATAAAAGGGAGTAGCAAAAATACCAACGGTTGGATCGATCGAACCAGGAGTGGCAGGAGAGGACAAATCGCGAGGAGTGCGAACATCGCACCCCCAAACATGGTGTGAGCCGGGTTTCTCAGCGCAACACCCCACGTGAGAACGGCTCCCAACGCGGTATAAATCAGAAATGTCCACAGCATGCTACGAATGCTCAGACGCATCGACCATGTGACGACCAGGAGCGTCGGTGCCAGTGATGCGTAGGCAAGCACCACCCTGCTTTCCAGAAGGCTGAAACGTACATAAGCGAGCAGGACACCGACCACGATGGAGGCATATACGAGTCCTGTTACTGCGTGCGCGAGCTGAACGTCGCGCGTCATTACAGCGGACTCCACTCGTTCGGGACCCGTCGGCACCGGCACGTCGACGGCGCTGGCGTCTGCGCGCACCGATGGCGCCGGGTGCCGATGTTCCCGAGCTCCCCAGACGTCGCGAGGGTAGAACCGTCGCAGCGCGATGGAACGCACTACCACCAACGCTAGTAGCCATACCAAGCCCAACATGGACAGTAAGATGCTGAAGTAGACGACGGTTGATGGCTGATTTCCGGGGAACATCCTTGAAGAATGGCGCCCGAGTGGCAATACGTCAATTGAACGGGGGTGCGGATGTTCGCGTCATGCGTACGCAGCTTTCAACAACAGATCGAACAACGCGCGCCTTTCTCCAATCGACCGATGGCCGTAGCCGAGCACCTCGATCTCGCGTCCGCCGAGGAGCGTGTCGAGCGCCGGGAGGTCGGTGTTCTCATCGATGAGAAAGACGATCCGCCGCAGTTTCCTGTGATCGCGCAGATGCTCCAACTCCCACCTACATCCCGTGTTCTGCATGGTAAAGCCACGGAGGTCCATGAGGACGACGTCGGCGGTTTTCTCGAGCAGCGGGAACGTATGCTGCCAAACCTCCTTGGAAGCATAGATGGGGTTCAACGGGTACCGCGCGTCGCTTTCGATCTCCACATCGAGCTGTGCGAGCCGCTGATCAACGTCCTCTTTGCTACCCAAGACATGCTCGCGCGAATGCCGCATGAGGAAGGCGGCTAGAACCGGACGCATCGTGCGCGTGGCCACGTCGGGCCCGGCGAAGAGCTCAATCGTACCCACGCGCTGCCATGTGTCTCTGAGATCGTCGAGGAGGTCCTGACGTTCATCGAGTCCTGCAAACGCACGGAGCAGCAGCAGACGCTTCCCCGCGATTCTCCTGCGGCGCGCACGAACCCGGAACAACATGACGTGCTGCGTCACGATCGAGCAGGCGAGTGCCAAGACGAAGGCCCCACGCGTGGCGAAGAAAGCATCGCTCAGGAACGCCCACAGCTCGAAGTACGCCGTGAACGCGAGCTGTACGAGATGGATGTGCAGTTGCTCGCCTATGAATCCCTCGACCCAATCCAGGAACAACACTGCGATCGCCAGGATGATCAGAAGCGCGAACGCCGACGCCCACACCCACGTTTGGATTGCGTCCTCGGCGAGGCCGGACACGAGAAGTATGCCAAACGCTCCATAGATCAGAAATGTCCACATCGCCGGGCGACGCGAGAGGCGCAGCGACCACACGACGATCAGAAGCTGTGGTGCGAGAGAGGCGTAGGCGACGGCGATCTTGCTCGCCGACGGCAGGCGTACCAACGAGAAAACGATCGCCAAGACGATGGCCTCATACAGGATGGCCGCGATGATCTGCGAGAGCCGGCTGTCGCGTGTCGCGGCCCTAGCTTCGGTACGTGCGCCATGCGTCGATTCAGAGACGTCGGCGGCGTGTAGCACGACAATCCGAGGCGTTGAGCGATACGGATCGGTGGGGCTCGGGTACCGGTGTGTCGTCGAAGGTCGCCAAACGGAGCGATGGCTGAACCGCCGGACCAAAATCGAGAGCACTGCCACCAACGCTGAAGGCACCGCCAGGAACAGCATCGACAGCAACACGGTGTACAAGATCGGCGGCTACCCACTCGTTACCATACTTCAATATTCCGAGCGACGACAGGTCAACTGGGAACCGCTCCTATCCGGAGAAATCCGCCTTCTCCAATTGCTTCAACCTATTTGCCAGCAATTCCTGCTCCCTCAGGTTCTTCGTCATGGCCATGGCGCGTTGGATTTCTTCGCGGGCCTCAGCGAGTCTGCCCATTTTCATCAGCAGGTCTCCGCGAACGCTGGGAAAGAGGTGGTAGCCGGGGAGCGCGGAGTCACCGGCCAGGGCGGCGGCTGCGTCGACTGCATCGAGTCCTGCGGCAGGGCCCTGGACCATGCCGACGGCGACGGCGCGATTGAGTGCCACGATGGGAGAGGGGTTGATTTGCAGCAAGGCGTCGTAGAGGAGGACGATGCGGTCCCAGTCGGTCTCTTCGGCGGTGCGGGCGCGCATGTGACAGGCGGCGATGGCTGCCTGCAAGGCGTAGGGTTTCGCGCCACCACCCAGTCGTTGCGCTTGTTCGAGGGCGGTCATTCCCCGCTGGATCTGCGCGTGGTCCCACAAGGAGCGGTCCTGATCCGGCAATAAGACGGCCTGGCCGTTTTTGCCGCGGCGGGCGCGCTCACGCGATCCCTGCAACTCCATCAATGCCACGAGTGCATGGACTTCCGATTCGCCGGGGAGCAGTTGCCTCAGCATGCGCCCCAGGCGCAGCGCCTCTTCGGAGAGAGCGGCCCGCATCCATTCATCGCCCTCGGTGGCGGTGTAGCCCTCATTGAAAATCAGGTAGACCACCAGGAGCACGGACTCGACCCTGCGGCGCAACTCGTCCCCACTCGGTGTCTCGAAGGGAACGTGTGCCTCCGAGAGGGTCTTCTTGGCGCGGGAGATCCGCTGGCCCAGCGTCTTTTCCGGCACGAGAAAGGCCCGCGCGATCTCCGCTGTGGTGAGCCCTCCGATCAGGCGCAAGGTGAGCGCGATGCGTCCTTCCACCGCCAGCACGGGATGGCAGGCGGTGAAGATGAGCCGCAGCACGTCATCGTCGATCACCTGATCCAGCGAGTGCTCCAAAGCGTCTCCAAGGCGCTGCTCCTGCCACTCCAGCTCGCGGGCAAGCTCTTCATGCTTTTGCACGAGCATGCGGCCGCGCCGCAACGAATCGATGGCGCGCCGCCTGGCCGCCTTCATCAGCCAAGCCGCGGGATTGTCAGGGATGCCTTCCTCGGGCCAGACTTCGAGCGCCGTCACGAGCGCATCCTGCGCCAGCTCCTCGGCGATACCGATGTCGCGGGTGACGCGGGCAATCGCGGCGATGAGGCGTGTGGACTCGATTTTCCACACGGCCTCGATCGTCTTCGCTATGTTGCTCATGCAACCCAGGCTCATGCAACCCAGCCTACAGTTGCTAGTCGGGAGCCGGATTGAAAAAGATCTCTCGCACCTCGACCTGCCCCCGCGTGGCGGCGACGCCTTTGCGTGCCCACGCCAGCGCCTCGTCCATGTCCGCGCATTCCAGGATCCAAAAGCCGCCGATGTGTTCCTTGGCCTCGAGGTACGGCCCGTCGGTGATGAGGACTCCGCCGTCGGCCTGCCCTCGCAGCGACTTCGCGGCCCCAAGGCCGCAAGCGAATTTCCTGACGCCGGCGGCGATCATCTCTTTGTTGAGCGCGTGGATCTCGCGGCCGACCGCTTCGTCCATCTGGGACGGGTCGAAATCATCGGGGAGGTAACCAGCAACCAGGTATTGCGGCATCGTCTTCTCCTGTCCTTCCGGCGGGGCTCTCTGCCCGGCCTTCACGATGACGACGAATGGCCAGACCGGATTTCTACAAGCCACCCGGGAAAATTTTAGTGCTGGGAGTTTTTCTGCAGGGAAGGTTGGTGGCGGTGACAGGAGTCGAACCTGTGACCTAGCGCTTATGAGACGCCCGCTCTAACCATCTGAGCTACACCGCCAGGGTGTCCCGTCGAGGCCGGGTGGGGAGCGGATTGTAGGGGCCGCATCTCCTGCCGTCAAGGATTCACCGCACACGGGAAAGTGCGGTGAGGACTACACTTCAACATCGCCGGAGGAGCAATATTTCTGGCGCGGGCGGCGCGAAATGACGGACATCCAGGAACGGGCTTGCAAGGGTTGCGGGATCACCGAGGACAAGATGCGCCTCGAGGCCTGCACCATGTGCCACAGTTTTTTCTGCGCAGACTGCGCGCAGCGCGCCGGCTTTGGCCGAAAGTACTGCTCGACCGAGTGCACTCGGGCGTATTACTTTGCCGGGGAACTGGAGGACGAGGACGAGCATGACGACGACGCGTGATCCGTTAGCAACACCGCCCGAGGGCGCGAACAGGCGCGCCGAACCGCAATCCTTCCGTGCCCGCTCGCTCGACGCGTCGCTGACCGTGAAGGATCTGGAGCAGAGCCTGGCCTGGTACCAGGATGTGGTGGGATTCACGGTCGACCGCCGGCATGAGCGAGAAGGGAAGCTCATGGCCGTGTCGTTGAAAGCGGGGACCGTGCGGATCCTGCTCACTCAGGACGACGGGGCCAAGGGATGGGACCGGGTCAAGGGCGAGGGGTTGTCGCTACAGTTCACGACGGAACAGAACATCGACGCCATCGCCAACCGGATCAAGGGGCACGGCGTCACGCTCGACACGGAGCCGGTGGACACGCCGTGGGGAATGCGCGTGTTTCGCGTGCGGGATCCGGATGGGTTCAGGCTGGTGTTTTCGTCGGGTGGGTGATCACATCGCAAGCAGGCGTTCGCGATTTGCGTAGAGGAGAGCGGCGAGCCTGGGGAGAATCAGGCGATAGGCGAGGATCGCCCCGGCCAGGGCGACGACCAGCGCCACCAGCCCTCCGCCTTCGGCGATGACATTGCCGATCGCGTAGAGGCCCAGCAGGCCCATCGCCGTGACGACCAGCATGACCGGGGAAATCCAGGCCAGGTAGAGCGGGATCTGCACTCCCGCGCTTCCGTCAATTCCGCGCGGGAAGCGAACGGACACGACGTGCCCGACGGAGGTAGTCACGATGAGTGCAACGCCTCCGGCCGTGAGAGCGATGATGCCTTCCTGGAGGGAGGGCATTCGCACCGTCAACAAGGGGAGTACGCCGATGACGGTCTGCACCGCCGTGAATCCAAGGAGACCGCGCAGCTTGCCGGCCAGGAGATCGCGGGGGTCGATCGGAAGAAGGAGCAGGGTCCGCATTCCTCGGCGATCCCATCCGAACTGGTTCATCCAGATCTGCGGATTCATCGCCACGGCGAGAATGGGCAAAAACGCGAACCACGCCGCATCCGCGCGATGGATGAGGCCAAGGAGATTGTCGGGGAGCGGTTTCCCTTCGGCCAGCGTCCTGCGCGTCAGCGCCGTGACCAGCGCCAGGGGGGCCGTGTAGAGCAGCGGAAGGAAAAGCTGCGCGCGTACAGCAGTGCTGCGGAGCAACTGTCGGAGAAACAGGTTACCGATGCTCGAAGAGGGTGTGCCGAGCCGAAGAGGTGCATCGCGACCGGCTGCCCAGCCATCGCTGTTCCTCTCCGCCATCAGCCTGCGCGCGTGCACCGGCGCCGCCAGAAGGAACAACAAGACACCGGCCGATGTGGCGATCGCGATTCCTATGAGGCCTTTGCCGATGTCTCCGGACCGAAAGGCTAGCAGGCCGGCGTAGCCGTACGCGATGGGAGTGATGCGTACGAGCCCGGGCAACCAGTGCCCCAGCACGATACGCAATCCACTTAGACCGAAGGTGAAACATGCGCCGGCCGTGATGATGGCAAACACGACCATCAAGATCGGTCGCCGCGAGATCGCAGCCAGGACGGCTGAGCCGAGGAACATGATGGAGAGCAGCGTGACCACGCCGTCGATCACGAGCAGGAAAATGAGCGGCGTCATCTCCGGCATCCGCACTGCGAGACCGATGTTCATCAGGATCGTGGCGCTGACTCCGAGCAGCGGAAAGGCCTCGAAAAGACTGGCCGGGAGGTCGGCAATCAGCAATTGCAGCGGTGTGAGGGGATAGTGTCCAAACCGGTTGAACGGGAATGCCGGCTTGAAGCGAAAACTGCCGAGGAGCGCGAAGCCGAAGATGAACGTCGCCATCAGGCCGTTCCAGTTTTGCAGGACATCGGCATCCGCCGTGGTGGCGAGCTCGGTGCCCATGGTCAGGCCAAGGCGGACCGCGAGGGCCCCGGGAAGAAGCACCAGCAACGCTGCAAGCACGAGCATGGCGCCGGTGGCCGCTTTCCCGCCGAATCCCGCGCCGCGGACGATCTGGTTCCAGGTGCTCCGATAGTGCGCTCGGACCAGGGCGGCCGGAGCACTCAGAGCCACGATAATTCTCCTGCCTTCGCGCCGCCCATCAATTCGACGAACAGCTCCTCGAGTCGGTCGAAATTTCCGTGGCGCTCGCGCAGGTCGTCGAGCGTCCCGAACGCCAGGAGAGCGCCCTGGTCGATGATGGCGATCGTGTCGCATAGGCGCTCGACGATCTCGAGCACGTGCGAGCTCATGACGATGGTGACGCCTTTGCGTTGCAGGCCACTCAGAATCTCGCGGATGGTACGGCTGGTCATCGGATCGATTCCTTCGAACGGCTCATCGAGGAAGACGAGCCCGGGTCCGTGAATCAGCGCCGCACCGAGGGCCAGCTTCTTTTTCATCCCGTAGCTATAGTCGCGGACGAGCGTTCCGGGCTGTGGGGCCAGTTCGAGCGTGTCGAAGATCTCCCGCGTGCGGCCGGCGATCACCTCGTTGGAGAGGCCATGAACACGGCCTACGAACTGAAGAAACTGCGCGCCGGTAAGGTATTCGAGGAGGCTGTCCTCCTGCGGCATGACGCCAAAGCGGCGCCGAATCTCGATCGGATGCTTCTCGACGTCCAGGCCGAGGAGGTGAATCGTCCCGGCGGTTGGACGCAGGAGACCCGTGGCCATGTTGATCGTGGTGGTCTTACCGGCTCCGTTGCGCCCGAGGAGTCCCACGAGCGATCCGCTGGCGATGGAAAACGAGAGATCGCGGACGGCGATGGTCTCGCCGAAGCGCTTGGTCACGTTCTCGAAATGAAGGGCCGCCTCGCTCATCGGGGAGAAAGACTAACTCAACCTGCGGGCGCGAGTCACCGTCGCCCAGCCGGATTGCGTCGTCGACCCGACCCCGCGATCGGGCTGTCATGCCGGTCACTATGGCGTAACCGATTACAGAGATAAGAAAAATGAAAGCCATAAGGCCTGTGTTTCAATTTCATTGTCTCTGTAATCGGTTACGTCCGACAGTAACCGATTACAGAGTATTTGAACGTATTGTTTATTCTTGACAGTCCTATGGCCCCCGGGGATACTGCGCGCCCCCAATCAATCCGAGGCAGAGTCCCATAATCATTTAACAGGAGTTTCAGAATGAAACGTTTCATCGCGTGTGTAGTACTTGTGTCTTTGATGGCTACCCCGGCGGTATTCGCAGACGGAACCCAAGGACGATTCGATCGTGGCACTTTCTATTTCGAGAAGAACGGCGCCGTAGCCACCTTCTCCCGTGAGTCCGGTCTGCGCATCACGGTGGGCGGCAAGACGATGAACATGATCCGCGTCGGCGACGACAATGCCGGGCAGTTTGTGGTGACGACCGACGACTCGACCGTTACGGTCGGCTATCGCGTGGTCAATGGGCAACTCCAGATCGACGGCGCCGATCCGACGGCCGCGTTCTATGCATCGCTGGGCAACGGCGACCAGGCCAATCTGGCCAGCCTCGATCGGTTCGCCCGCGATTTCGCGCGTGCGTCGCGCGAGACCGTCGAGCGCAAGGGGCCGCGCGGCCCCAGCGCGGAGATGAGCGACTGTGCCGAGTACCAGGCGTGGGCAGTGGCCACGTTTGCGGGTTGCCCGGGTACGTTCGGCCTCGGCTGTGCGGCCGGTGCCTTCTTCCTCTACAAGATGGTCCAGTCCTGCTAGTTAACGTATGCCGTACATCGTATTGCGCGAAACGGCATCCACAATATTCGGGACCGATCTCGACACGGCAGCCGATCGCCTGCAGGTGGCTGCAGGCGATCTAATTGAATTGGGGTGGCAGCCGGCCGGCGGAATCGAAGTCGCGACGACACCGATCAGTAAAGAGATCGTGTTATTACAAGCATTGTGGCGTGAGAACTCAGCGTAATGGTTTTGTTTGGAACGGGAGGGAGGCCGGATCGGCCTTCCTCCCGTTTGTCATTCCATTAGAGACTCGACTGCTCACAAACTCCAACTCACCCGCACCAAACCGCGCTTACCGCGTCGGGATGGTCGAGTAGAAACCCATCCTCCTCCGGATCGTAGCGGATGACCGCGCCGTCGAGGCGGGAGGCGGCCATGGTGTCGAGGGCGATGGCGATGCCGTCGACACTCACGACTTCATCCTCGGCGACGGGCTCGTCGGTGTAGCTGAGGCGATAGCCGGAGCCGCCGCAGCCGGTGGTGAAGGCGATGCGCAGGAGGCGGCCGCCGGCGTCTTCGCTGAGATGGGTGGCGGCGTCGGGAGAGAGTGCGATGTTCATGCAGAAGGGTTGCCGTGAACGATGCGCCACTCGGCGTCTTCGCGCTTCCACCAGTCGTGGTCGTTGCGGATGAGCTCCAGCTCGCGCTCGAGCTCGGCGATGTGGGCGCGCTTGACGGCTTCGAGGTAGATGAGGAAGTTGCGGTCGGAGGCCGAGGCGGCGGCGATCATCTCGCGCAGCTTGCGCTGCAGGGTCCGCTCGCGGGAGACGAGGAACTCGGCCGACTCGCGATACGACATCTCGCCCTCGAGGATGTCGCTGAAGATGAGGTCGGAGCCGAGGGTGATGCGGACGCCGCGGCTGCCGGTGGCGGCCGCCTTCATGTCGATGAGGTCGCGGTCCTCGCGCTCGTCGACGGCGAACTGGGCGAACATGGCCCGGGTCATCGGGTTGGGGAGGTTCTCGGCCAGTTTCTGGAACACTTTGTAGGCCTCGACGGTGTACTGGAACAGCATGGCCAGCTGCTGTGCGCTGAGGGCGGCGTTGGTTTCAGTTGCCACTGCGGTCATCATTGCTCCTAGGTTTCTATTCGATCTTCGCGACTTTCAACACCACGTCGCCGGTCAGTTTGCTCTGGCAGCTGAGGCGATACGGCGGGTCGATCTCTTTGTATGTCTCGTCGGGTGTCGGCGGGGTGAGGTGATCCCATCCTTCCACGACTTCCACCCTGCAAGTCCCGCACGCACCATCCCCGCCGCACACCTGGCTGACGCGCACCCCCAGCTCTCCGGCGATCGCAAGAAGGGTCTTTCCGGCGGGAAATTCGCCGCTCTTCTCGGCGTCAGCGAAGGTCACGCGCGGCATCCGGCCCGGATTGTAGCGGTTCGGAGGGCAGAGGGCAGAGCGCAGAGCGCAGAAGTCACCCGCCCACCCTCTCGTGGGCGGCGGGTTCCTCTGCGCTCTGCCCTCTGCCCTCTGCCCTCTGAACGGCTCTGTGCGCCATGTATGAGCTCCGCACCAGCGGCGCGCTCTCGACGTGGTGGAAGCCGAGGGCGCGGGCCTCGTGGCCGAGAGCGGTGAACTCGTCGGGGGTGTAGTAGCGGCGGACGGGGTGGTTCTTTTCGGAGGGGGCGAGGTACTGGCCCATCGTGAAGATGTCGACGCCGGCGTCACGGAGGTCGCGGGCCACGGCCAGGATCTCCTCCTCGGTTTCGCCGAGGCCGAGCATGATGCTGGACTTGGTGAGCATCCCAGTACGCCGTTCTTCGTGCGTCCAGCGGAGCACGTCGAGCGAGCGCTCGTACTTGGCCACGGGACGCACGGCGGGGTAGAGGCGCGGTACGGTCTCGATGTTGTGGGCCAGGACTTCGGGGCCGGCGGCGATGATGGTGCGCAGCGCCTCGCGGTTGCCTTCCAGGTCCGAGATCAGCACTTCGACGGCCGCGCCGGTGCGGTCGCGGACGGCGTGGACGGTGCGCGCCAGGTGTTCCGCGCCGCCGTCGGGCATGTCGTCGCGGTTGACCATGGTGATGACGGCGTGGCGCACGCCCATCGTCTCGACGGCTTCGGCAACGCGGCGCGGCTCATCGGCGTCGGCGAGGAGAGGGGTCCCGCGGCCGACCGCGCAGAACGTGCAGCGGCGCGTGCAGATCTCGCCGAGGACCATGAACGTGGCCGTGCCGGCATTCCAGCACTCGAAGATGTTCGGGCAGCGCGCCTCCTGACAGACGGTGTTCAGCGCCAGGTCGTTCATGAGCCGCGAGACAGGGAGCTGCGCCAGATCGCCCGGCACGCGGATCTTGAGCCATTCGGGACGGATGCCGGCGCGTTTGTTGATCGGCGTCATCGTTCACTCACAACCAGGTCCGAGGAAAATAACATCCTGAAGCGGTCCAGCGCCTCGCGGTCGTCGGTCCAGCGGATCTTTTCCATCGCCTCGGCGAGCGTGAACCAGCCCCAGTCATCGTGTTCGCGCGTGTCGATGCGGACCGGCAGATGCGCGTCGAGCGGCGCGCGGAAGACGACCTCGCTGGCGATGATGGGCGAGGGGTAGCGCGAGGCCAGGTACTGCGACTCGATGAGGAACGACTGCGTGAGATCGAGCGGCGCGGGCTCGCCGGCGTGGCCGGTCTCTTCGATGAGCTCGCGGCGGGCGGTGTCCAAGGCGGATTCGCCGTCTTCGACCGTCCCGCTGACCGGCTGCCAGAACCCGCCGCGCTCGGGCCGGCGGTGGAGCAGGAGCACGCGCTCGCCGTCGTGCACGATGATCTTGACGAGGCGGATGGTCTCGGGACGGGAGACGAGCTCGCGCTGGAAGATCTCGGCGAACTTCGCGGCGAGGATCTCGCGCACTTCTTCGAGCGGCACGGCGCGTCCGAGCTGGCGCTCGATCGAGGTGACTCCGGTCCCGTGCAGCCCGCACGGCGTGATGAGGCGGAAGTGCTCCAGGTTGGTGTTGACGTTGAGCGCCCAGCCGTGGGAGGTGACCCAGCGGGCGATGCGCACGCCGATGGCGGCGATCTTGTCGTTGCCGACCCAGATGCCGCGTCTTCCTTCGACGCGCGCGGCGGTGATGCCGTACTCGGCCACCGTGCGGATCAGCACCTCCTCGAGGTTGGTGACGAACTTGCGCACGTCCCGGTTGCCCTCGCCGAGGTGCAGGATCGGGTAGCCCACGATCTGCCCGGGACCGTGATAGGTGATGTCGCCACCGCGCGTGGTCTCGAAGAAACGGACGCCGTGCGCGTCGAGGATCTGCGGAGAGGCCAGAAGGTTGTCGAGCTTCCCGCCGCGGCCGAGCGTGATGACCGGCGGATGCTCGAGCAGCAGCAACTGATCGTCGAGCTCGTCGCGCTGCCGCAACTCGACCAGCTTCTGCTGAAGCGCCATCCCGTTCTCGTACGTGACGAGATGCAGGCGATGAACCGCGCACGTGCGCATGCGTGCTGCCTAATCGTGTGGGGAGGTGGGACATTCCCGCGGGGCGGGCGGGTGGACGATGTGGACTACGTCCACAAAGCGTTCACTTCTTCTTCAACTCCCCCCGCAACTTCGTCGCGTCCTGCACCACCGCCGCATCCGTGGCCACGGCCAACAACTCATCCAGCAGCTTGATCGCCTCCGTCACGCGTTTCTGGTTCGCCAGGGCGACGGCGTCGTTGTACATCACGATGTGGCGGTTGACGAGGGCGGTGGCTTCGAGGCGGGCGGCGTGCTCTTCGAATTGGCGCCGGCCGTCGGGATCGGGGGTGGATTCGGCGAGGCCGCGGACGATGGCGGCGGCTTCGTCGAGCTTGCCGTTCGCGGCCAGGGTGTTGGCGCGGGTGGTTTCGGCGATGAAGAGGGCGTTGCGGGCGGCGAAGATGGTCTGTTTGTCGCGCGCGTTTTCGAACGTGGCGGCGTAGAGGGCGTCGGCCTTGGCGCGGTCGCCGGCGCGCAGGTACATGGCGTAGAGGTTCAGCGCGAAGTCCATCCGCTCGGGGATGAGCGCGCGGGCGCGCTCCAGTTGCTCGATGCCCGGGGTGACGTCCTGCTCGACGAGGTAGCTCGTGCCGATGATGCCGCGGGCGGTGCCTTCTCCACCGTCGGCGGGCTCGATACCGAGCGCCAACGCCTTTTCCGCGAGAGCCCGCGCCTTGCGGAAGCGCTCGCGGTCTCCCGGGGCCGGTTCGAACACTCCGGCGAACGGCCCGGCGGCGGTGGTCAGGAGCGTTTCCGCATACACCAGGTGCACGGCGGGGTCGTCGGAGGCCGCGGCGACCGCTCCTTCGAGGTCGCCGGTGGCGGCGAGCGTGCGCGCATGTTTGGGGTCGATGCGCAGGGCTTCCCGGTAGTATCGCTGCGCCTCGGCTTCGGCGCCGGCGATGTACGAGAGGAAGCGGCCCAGCTCGTAGAGCAGCGTGGCGCGGTCGACCGGCTGGGCCGGCGTAGCGGTGGCGACGTGCTCGGAGCTTTTCGCGTCCGAGCGAAGCACCACGGTCCGCGGAACGGGGTTGCGCCAGCGGATGGCCGCCTCCAGATCCGGCAGCGATTTGCCGTAGTGCGTCCGCAGCGCCTCGGCGGCCGGCGTGTCCTGTTCGACGTCGCGCAGGAAGGCAAAGAAGGCCTTCTGGTCAGCGCCGATCAGCCAGTTCACCGCGGCCCAGCCCTGCGCGTAGAAATGCGCCGACGTGGCATCGGCCGACTCCGGCTTGACGGCGAAGAGCTCGGCCAGCGACATCGGAATGCGGCGCTTCATCAGCTCCAGGTGCTCGCGGATCGGCTCTCCGGCGGTCACCCGCTCGCCCTCGACCTTCGCATAGCTGAAGTACTCGGCCATTCCTTCTTCGAGCCAGAGCGGCGGCGCCGAATCGACCTGGCGCAGGAGGTCGTGCATCAGCTCGTGCATGGCCGTGCGGATGCCGGGATCGGTGCGCCGCAGCGGTCCCGATTTCCGCGAGCCGTCGATGATCATCACGCCGCCGCCGTCGTAGCGGACGTACGCGCCGATGGCGCGCGCATCTTCCTGCGCGAAGAGGAGGTCGAAGAACGGCTGGCTCTCGCGCCTGCGCTCGAAGATGAAGACGGTAGCCCTCCTGCGCGACGGCAGAAAGCGGTCGCTCATGTCGACCAGCGCCGCGGCCAGGGTCTCGACGTCGGCCACGAGCTCGCGCGTCCGCGCCTCGGAGGTATTGCTCAGGATGTCGAAGCGCTCGGAGCGAACGCGGATCCACGGCGACTCCGCCGACGGAAACGGGATCGGCCGCGCCGGCGTGCGGACCTTCCCCTCGTACGCAATCCCCTTCGGCACCGGCGGGACGAACACGTCCTGAGCGAGGAGCGGGAACGAGAGAACGAAGAGAAGGACGAGACGTTTCACCGATGACGGGAACGGTGATTCCAGGAGCGCGATTTCCCCTCCCCGTCAGTTTGAGATCCTTCGCTCACGCCCTCCCGGCCGCCTCACTCAGGATGACGAGGAGCTGTCGCTCCTCGTCACATCGTGAACTGCCCCGCCTCGATGACTGATTTCACGCGGGCCATGAACTGGTCGGCGACGGCGCCGTCGATGAGGCGGTGGTCGAAGCTGAGGGAGAAGTAGGCCATGGAACGGATGGCGATGGAGTCGCCGTCCTTCGACTCCACGACCACGGGACGCTTCTGGATGCCGCCGACGCCGAGGATGGCCACCTGCGGCTGGTTGATGATCGGCAGGCCGAAGAGGCCGCCGTAGACGCCGGGGTTGGTGATCGTGAAGGTGCCGCCCTGGACGTCGTCGGGCATGAGTTTCTTGGTGCGGGCGCGCTCGCCGAGGTCGTTCATGGCCCGGGCCACGCCGAGGATGTTCAGCTCGTCGGCGCGCTTGAGCACCGGGACGATGAGTCCCCAGTCGAGCGCCACGGCGATGCCGATGTTGAGCTCGCGGTGGTAGACGACGTTGTTATCGTCGAGCGAGGCGTTGAGCACCGGGAAGTCGCGCAGCCCTGCGATCACGGCCTGGACGATGAACGGCATGTAGGTGAGCTTCACGCCGCGCTCGGCGTAGGCGTCCTTGTGCTTGCGGCGCAGCCTGTCGACATTGGTGAAGTCGAGCTCGAAGACCGTGGCCACGTGCGCCGAGGTCTGCTTCGAGGCCACCATGTGCTGGGCGATCTTCCTGCGCATGACCGAGAGGGGCTCGATGCGCGTGCTCTGTCCCTCGGCGAACTGCATGCGCGGCGCTTGCGGTGCCTGATAGGCCTGGGCCGGTGCGGCAGGTTGCGGCGCCGACGGTTGAGGTGCTGGCTGCGGCGCGGCCTGAGCCGCGGCGGCCGGCTTCGGCTGCTGGATGAAGTCGAGGATGTCGTTCTTCGTCACGCGGCCGGAGATGCCGGTGCCCTGGACCTGCGAAACGTCGATGTTGTTCTCTTTGGCGATCTTGCGGACGAGCGGGGAAGACTTGGTGCGGCGGCGCTCGTCGAGCGACGACACCTCGGCGCTTTCCTCTTCCTCGGCCGCGGGCTCGACGGCCGGAGCCTCCTGCTTCACTTCCTGCTGCATGGCCTCGTCGGCGGCCTTCTGCTCGGGCTCTTTCTTCGCTTCGGCTTTCGCTTCGGCAGGAGGCGCCGCGGGTTCCGGCGCCGGGGCAGGTGCCGCAGCCGGAGCGGGCGCCGATGCCTCTCCCTCGGCTGCGATGCGGGCTACGACGGCGTTGACGGGGACCGTGTCGCCTTCCTTGGCCAGGATCTCGGTGAGGGTGCCGGCAGCGGGCGAGGGGATCTCGGCGTCGACCTTGTCGGTGGAGATCTCCAGAAGCGGCTCATCGCGCTCGACCTTGTCGCCCACGTTCTTCAGCCACTTCGAGACCGTACCTTCCGCGATCGATTCGCCCATCTGGGGCATGACTACGTCGTGTGCCATTCGTTCTCCCGAAACTACGCGCGCTTTTTACATGCAAAAGGGACGCGCGGCAAGGCGGCGAAAGGAATCGGAGGGCAGAGGGCAGAGGGCAGAGGGCAGAAGAAGATCCTCCGGCCTTTAGCTTCTGCGCTCTGCCCTCTAATACGCCAACAACTCCCGCGCCGCCGCCAACACCTTCTCTTTATTCGGCAGGCAGAACGCCTCGAGCGGCGGCGAGTACGGTGTGGGCACGTCGAGCGCGGCGACGCGTTTGATGGGGGCGTCGAGGTAGTCGAACGCTTTTTCGGCGATGCGGGCCGCGAACTCCGCTCCTGCTCCGCCGGTGAGCGGGGCTTCGTGGAGGATGATGACTCGGTTGGTCTTGGCGACGGATTCGAGGATGCACTCTTCGTCGAAGGGGAGGATGGAGCGGAGGTCGATGACTTCGGTGGAGACGCCGTCTTTGGCCAGGTCGGCGGCGGCTTCGTCGGCGACGTAGATCATGGCGCCCCAGGTGAGGATGGTCAGGTCTTTGCCTTTGCGGCGGATGTTGGCTTTGCCGATGGGGACGATGTAGTCGTCCTCGGGGAGGTCTTCCTTGATGCGGCGGTAGAGGTATTTGTGCTCGATGTAGAGCACGGGGTTGTCGTCGCGGATGGCGGCTTTGAGCAGGCCCTTGGCGTCGTAGGCGGTGCCGGGGGCGACGATCTTGAGGCCGGGACGGTTCATGAACATGGCCTCGGGGTTGAGCGAGTGATACGGCCCGCCGTGCGTGCCGCCGCCGGCCGGTCCGCGCACGACGATGGGGCAGGCGCGGCCGAACAGGTAGCTGTTCATGGCCGAGAAGTTCACCAGCATGTCGTAGCCGCAGGTGATGAAGTCGATGAACTGCATCTCCGCAATCGGGCGCATGCCCATGAGCGCCGCGCCGGACGCCGCGCCGATGATGGCGATCTCGGAGATGGGCGTGTCGATCACGCGCTCCGCGCCGAAGCGGTCGAGGAGACCCGCGCTGGTTTTGAACGCGCCGCCGTAGGCGCCGACGTCTTCGCCGATGAGGAAGACGCGCTCATCGCGCGCCATCTCTTCGTTCATGGCCTGGGTGATGGCCTCGATGTACATCGTCTCAGCCATTCCAGTAACCATCCTCGATGTAGAGTCCGTGGGCCGCGTCGGCGGGAGTGGGCATCGGCGAGCGGTCCGCTTCGTCCGTGGCCGCGTCGATTTCCTGCTTCACGCGCTGCTGGATCGCAGCGAGCTGTTCCTGCGTGGCGATGCCCTCGTCGAGCAGCATCTTCTCGAACCGCACGACGGCGTCCTTTTCCTGCCACTCGGCGATCAGTTCTTTCGGCACGTAGGCCTGGTTGTCGTGCTCGGCATGGCCTTTCATGCGGAAGGTGATCACCTCGATGAGGGTGACGCCGCCGCCGTTGCGCGCGTGCTCGACGGCGCGTTTGACCTCGTCGTAGACGCCGAGGACGTCGTTGCCGTCGATGGTCACCCCGGCGCAACCGAAGGCATACGACTTGTCGGCGAGCGTTTTAGCCGCGGTCTGCTTTGCGGTCGGTGTGGAGTAGGCGTAGCCGTTGTTCTCGACGATCACCACCATCGGCAGCTTCTGCACTGCGGCGAAATTCATCCCTTCCCAGAACGCGCCGGTCGAGGAACCGCCGTCGCCGATGAAGGCCAGCGTGACCAGCTTGCGCTTCTGCATGCGCCCGGCGAGAGCGATGCCGGCCATGACCGGAATCATGTCGCCGAGCATCGAGATCTGGCCGATGAAGCCGTCGCGCGCCGGATGGCCGAAGTGGATGTTCAGCTCGCGCCCGCGCGTCGGTCCGTCGGCCTTCGCCATGTACTGCTTGATGATGTCCGCCGGCTTGGCCCCGGCCACGAGGATCGAGCCGATGTTGCGGATCAGCGGCTGCACCACGTCGCCCTGCTTGTAATCGAGCGCATACGCAGCGGCCACCGACTCCCCCTCCTGCCCGAGGGAGCGATACAGCCCGCCGATCACCTTCGACTGGCGGAAAAGCGCAACCAGCCGCTCTTCCAGCGTGCGCGTGAGGCGGAGGTAGTAGTCGATGTCGAGCAGCTGCTCGGGGGTGAGGTTGTGGGTGTTGGTCATATCAGTAGGCAGTGAGCAGTAGGCAGTAGGCAGGAGCAGAGACACCGGGCAGTTTCTCCTGCCTACTGCCTACTGCTCACTGCCTACTAGAAGTGAATGGCGTGTCCCGCCACGTCCTCCGCTGCTTCCATGAGTGCTTCGGAGAGCGTCGGGTGGGCGTGGATGGTCTTGGCGATCGATTCGGATGTGGCTTCGAGCTCGAGGGCGGCGCAGGCTTCGGCGATGAGCTCCGTCGCTTTGGGGCCGACGATGTGGACGCCCAGGAGCTCGTCGTACTTGGCGTCGACGACGTACTTCACCAGACCGTTGGCGTCGCCGAGGATCTTGCCTTTGGAGTTGGCGGTGAAGGGGAACTTGCCGATCTTGACGTCGTAGCCGCGCTCTTTCGCTTTCTTTTCCGTCAGGCCGACGGAGGCGACCTCGGGGTCGGTGTACGTGGCATTGGGGACGTGGTCGTAGTTGATGGGGCGCACTTCCTTGCCGGCCATGTGCTCGACGGCCAGGATCCCCTCGGCCGAGGCGCAGTGAGCCAGGGCGGGGGTGGGGACGATGTCGCCGATGGCGTAGACGCCCGGCTCACCGGTGCGCATGTAGCCGTCGACGGTGATGTACCCGCGCTTGTCCATCTCCACGCCCTTGAGGTTCTCGAGACCGCAGTTGGCGGTGACGGGACCGCGTCCCGTGGCGGAGAGCACAAGCTCCGTCTCGATGGTCTGCTGCTTCCCCTTGGTCTCGACGACGGACTTCACGCCGCTGTCGGTGATCTCGCACGAGAGCACTTTCGCGTCGGTCAGGACGTCGATGCCCTTCTTCTTGAAGATACGCGTGAATTCCTTGGCGATCTCCTCGTCCTCGATCGGGAGGAGCTGGGGCATGACTTCGACGATGGTGGTCTTCGTGCCGAAACGGGCGAAGATCGACGCGAACTCGCTGCCCACCGCGCCGGCGCCGATGACGAGCATCGAAGCGGGGATCTTCTCCAGCATCAGGATGTGATCGGAGTTGATGATGCGCTTGCCGTCGCTCTTGATGTGGGGCAGGTCCTTCGGGACCGAGCCCATGGCCAGCATGATGTTCTTGGTCTTGAGCTGCTTGCCGTCGACATCCACCGTGTTGCGGTCGACGACCTTGCCGAAGCCGGTGATGCGCTCGACCTTGTTCTTCTTGAAGAGGAACTCGATGCCCTTGGCGTTGGCGTCGACCACGCCCTGCTTCCGCTTCTGGACCTGCGAGAAATCGATGCTGACATCGCCGACGGTGATGCCGAAATCCTTCGCCTTTTGGATCTTCACCCAGACATCGGCATTCTCCAGGAGCGACTTGGTGGGGATGCAGCCGCGATGAAGACACGTCCCGCCGAGGAACGGATCCTTCTCGATGACGGCCACCTTCAAGCCCAGCTGCCCGGCGCGAATCCCGGCCACATAGCCGCCCGGCCCGCTGCCGATGATGATGAGATCGTATTGCTGTTCTGCCACGGAACCTCCGGTATGCGCACCTGCGGCGCGGCGCGCATTATATGCAGATGAGAACATGCGTCACGGCCCCCCGTCATCCTGACGGGGAGGGCGCCGCATCCACCCGCCCAGCCGCCGGAACACTCCCGCCCCGTGCCGGAGCAGCAGCGGCTTGATCGGCCGCAAGGCGCGGCGGACGGCGGCGGTGACGGGGGAGCGGTAGCCGGGTTGGGGGGCGGCCACCGCCGCGGTCACGAGGGCGGGGTCGAGGCGCACGTCGAGCTCGCGGTCGCCCGGGAGGTCGATGTTCACCCACGCTTCGCGCAGGCGTTCGTGGATGTAGTCCTTCGTTCGTGCGTGGGTGTCCCGGAACTCGGCCGGGGCCGGGTGCTTCGATCCTTCGCGTCCGCGGCCGATGGTGGGGTGGAGGTTGATCTCCCAGGTGCGGATGCGGCCGTCCTGGAGCGAGTAGTCGATGCGGCCGTAGCCGGTGCCGGCGATGGCGAAGATCTCGCGCAGCTCGCGTTCGTGCGGGTTCGTTTGCACGTACTCCCATTCCTCGGCCAGGGCCTCGTGCTGGTATTCGGTTCCCTGGCGCTTGAGCATCCAGTCGCGCCCGCGGTCGAGGCTGCGCGGGAGGATCTGGCCGCCGATGATGAAGGCGGCGTACTTGCGATAGATGCCGTTCGCGCCGGCGGTGTCGCAGAACTCCATCACCAGGAGCTCGTCCACCTTGCGTCCGACGACGACGAGCCGTCCGATCCAGGCCTCGACCTCGCGAGCGTTGTGCAGCAGCGGAGACAGCGCGCCGTCGTGCGTGCGTTCGCCGCGGACGAAGACGGGATAGCGCAACCCGCTCAGGTCCTCGGTGGCGCGGACGGCGCGGTGTGTGTTGAGGCTCAATCGCGAGAGCTCGGCCAGGAGCTCGTAGCGTCGCAGCGTGCGTCCCGGACGATTGAGGATGCGCACCCCTTCGGAGGCGGAGAGCTGTGTGTAGAGATGCCCGACGAGGCGCTCCATCGGCGCGCTGAGCTGCTCCAGCGCGGAGAAGACATACGTTCCCCCGCGGAAACGCCGCGGCAGGTTCTCGTACGCCACGATCTCGAAACGCTCGGCGATCGAGCGTCCGCGTACATCGAGATAGTTGTGGAAGAGGCGCTCGCCCGCCGGTGCGAGGAAATGGATCATCCGACCGTGGCCTCTTGCCGGGTTTCGGGATGCGCCTGCGCTTCCCACAGCCGCTGATAGGTCGGACTCTCCCGGAGCAGTTCCGCGTGCGTTCCCAGTCCGACGACGCCGCCGTTCTCGAGCACGAGGATGCGCGATGCGTTGCGCAACGTCGACAGGCGATGCGCGACCGAGATGGCCAGCCGCCCCACCACCAGGCGGTCGATGGCCCGTTGCACGCGCGCCTCGGCATACGAATCGAGGCTGGACGTCGCTTCGTCGAGCAGCAGGATCGGCGCGTTCTTGAGGATGGCCCGGGCGATGTTCACGCGCTGTGCTTCGCCGCGCGACAGCGTCCGTCCGCCGTGTCCCACGCGCGTGGCGTATCCCTCGGGCATGGCCAGGATGTCGTCGTGGATCTCGGCCGCGCGCGCGGCTTCCTCGACCTCGGCGTCGGTGGCAGAAGGTTTTCCGCGGCGGATGTTGTCGGCGATCGAGGTCGTGAAGAGAAACGGATCCTGCGTCACGATGGCCACTTTGTCGTGCAGGTCGGTGAGGCGGAAGCCGCGCAGGTCTTCCCCGTCGAACAGGACCCCTCCGGACGTCGGATCGTAGAACCGCGCCAGCACGTTGAGGAGCGTGGTCTTCCCCGAGCCGGACGGCCCGACGATGCCCAGCGTCTCACCGGCGCGGACGTCGAAGGAGACATCGTGCAGGATGGGCGTGGCGCCGAATGAGAAGCCGAGGTTGCGCGCGGAGATGACCTTTGGTGCTGAACGTAGCGCCCGGGCATCGGGGAGGTCGCGCACCTCGGCGCGCTCGCGCAGCAGTTGATCGACGCTGGCCAGGCTGGCGCCGTTCCGTTGGATCTCCATGAAAGCCGAGTTGATGCTCTGCAGCGGTCCCTGCACCGCGCGCGCGGCCATGAGGAACGCCAGCAGCTCGGGCCAGCCGATCCTGCCGGCCATGACCTGGAAACCGCCGGCGATGATGACGATGATCAGGCTGATGCCGGCCAGCGATTCCAGCGCCACCCGGGCCAGCGCACGCACGCGCTCCATGGCCACGAGCTCGTCGAAGTAGCCGCGGGCGCGGTCGATGGTGCGGTCGCCCTCCGCCTTTTCGGCTTCGTAGATCTTGATGATGCGGATGCCGTGCAGGAGCTGGAACAGCATGTCGAACACGGCCACGCTCTTGCGGCGGATGCCGAACGAGCGCGCCAGCGTCTTGCGCGCCACGACCAGGATCGGCAGCACCGCCAGCGGCACGAGCAGGAACGCCCAGAATGCCAGATGGGGGCTGAGGCTGATGGCCGCCACCATGAGGGCGATGGCCTGCAGCGCGTCGAGCACCATGTTCGCCGAGGAGAGCACGACGTTGCGCACCTGCGTCACATCCTGACGGATGGTCTGCACGATCTCTCCGTGCGTGCGGCGGTCGAAGTACCCGACCGAGAGGCTGAGGATGTGACGGATGAGGCGGTCCATCGTCCCCAGCTCGACGACGGTGACGATGCGCTGTTCGTCGAGGCGCGCCGAGTAACTCATCAGCGCCGATCCGAGGAGCGACAGGAGCAGCAGCCCGACGACCGACCAGAGTGAAAGCCGGATGCCGTACCGTTCCACGAGACTGGCAAAACCGGCCGACTGACCGAGCACCGCGGCCAGGAACTCGCGGATGAGCAGGATGCCGGCACCGGTGAGCGCGGCGCGGCCCAGCGAGGCGGCGGCGAACCGGACCAGGAGAACCGGCTCGCGCCGCAGCAACTGAATGGGAAGAGCGAAGGACTGTTTCACGATGCCCCTTCGGGGATGGCGTTGCCGTCGAGGATCTCCGCTTCCGGAACTTCTCCGGAACGGGAGCGCGAGAGCATCGCCGCCGCGCTCATATCGCCGGTCACGTTGAGCAGGGTCTTGAAAATGTCGGGGATGGTGGTCGTCGCTTCGAACACGATCACCGCCTCGAGAGGCAGCCCCGCGGCCAGATAAGCCGGAACCGTGGCGAAGGCAGTGCCGCCGTCCGGCACGCCCACCGACGAGAAGCTCAGCAGGATCACAGTAGCCAGGAAGGCCACGATCGTCTGTGCGCTCAGCGGGATGTTGTACAGGTGGGCGATGAAGAGCAGCTTGGCCGTGGAAGAGATGGTGCGGTTGACCTTGAACACCGCCACCGTCAGCGGCAGCACGAACCCGGTGGCCGTGACCGGCAGGTTGAGATGATCGGTCCCGCCTTCGATGAGCGCCGGCAGCGATGCGATCGATGAGCGCGTGCTGACCGCCACGAGCTGCGCCGGCGCCACCGCGCGCGCAAACCGTCGGATCGAGATCCGGCCAAAGAGGGCGGTGACCGGATAGAGCAGCAGCGTAGCCAGCAGCAGCAACGCGGAAACGAGCACGATGAACGCGCCGAGCATCCCGGCCGCGCCGGCACCGGCGCGCAGGGCGGTGGGGTAGGTGAGGGCGAACACCCCCACCGGCGTACCGACCAGGATCCCGCGGATGACGGTGAGCATGGCCGTGGAGAGACTCTGGAACAGCGACGCCACCGGCAGCCGCTTCTCTTCCGGCAACCGCGTCACCGCCAGAGCGAAAACGGCCGTGAAGAGCAGGATCGGAAAGAGATCGCCTTTCGTGGCCGCTGCGAAAAGATTGCGCGGCAGGAGACCGCTCACCCATGCGCTCAGCGTCACCGGCGCGGCGTTGTCGATCTCGGGAATCTCCACCGTCGAGCGCAGCGAAGCGATCGTGGCCGGATCGGCGTCATACAGCGCCACGAACGGCGGAGCGACCAGAAGCGTGAACACACCCGCAGCCACGAGCATCACCACGAACAGCAGCAGCGTGCGCAACCCCAGTTTCCCGACCGATTCGCTCGAAGGCGCGCCGACGATGGCCGCCAGCAGTTTCAGGATCACCAGCGGCAGCACGGCCAGCTGCAGCGCCGCCATCCACAAAGCGCCGATCGGCTTCAGGATCTCATCGAGCCTGGCGAACGCGGGCGCGCCCGAGACGTGGCCCCAGATTCCGAAAACCAGCGCCAGAGCGAGCGCGACGAGGGACCAGGTCGTGAACGAGTATTTCTTCATCCAGCGGGGAGTCTAACCTGCCGATGAAGGGAGCGGGCATGACAGGGAATAGTGACGTCCAGACCTCCCGAGAATTCGCCCAAGCGCACCTTCGTTGCGGCAAATGATCCGGAGCAGGACGAGCTGGTTCGGTAACTGCAATGTTCCGTAACCGATTACGCTCTGCGTGCTAAGCTCAACCCGCTTCACCCCCACGCGCTCTCCGCTGCTGTAGCACTACCCCAAAAAACTGAGAGTAGGAACCTGATGAATACTGAAATCGTGTCGACGCTGGGCCCCGAACCGTGGAAGGCTCCATGGTGGAAGGCTACAGGCGGCGATCGCCTGACCCTCGGCTACATCATCGTCATCCACGTGCTGGCCGCCATCGGCCTGGTGATGTTCCCGGTGCCGGGCTGGCCGGTCTTCGTGGCCACCTTTGCCGTGGCCTGGCTCGGCGGCCTCGGCACCACACTCGCGTATCACCGCTCCCTTGCCCACACTTCCGTGCGCCTGCATCCGGTGGTGCGGCACATCCTGATCTTCTTCGCCATGTTCAACGGCTCGGGCTCGCCCGACAGCTGGACGGCCAATCATCGCCAGCATCACTCCCGCGTCGAGACCCCGGACGACATCTCCAGCCCCTGGATCGGCGGCTTCTGGTGGGCGCACCTGCGCTGGCTCTGGCAGGCCGGCAACGTCCCGCTCGACCGCTGGTGCCCCGACCTCAACAAGCCGCAGTACCGCTTCTGGAACCGGATGCAGATCGTCATCCTCTTCTTCGCCCTCTTCGGCGGCTCGCCGTTCGGATGGGCGGCGTTCTTCTGGTTCGGCCCGATGCGCCTCGTGACTTCACTGCACGCGCAGTGCTTCGTCAACAGCATCGCCCACATGCGCGAAGGGCGCAAAGACGGCGAGGACTCGTCGCAGAACATCGCCTGGCTCGGCTTCCTGCACTTCTTCCAGGGCGAGAACTGGCACGAGAATCACCACGCCAAACCCTCCTCGGCCAAGTTCGGCTGGACCTTCTGGCAGATCGACTTCGGCTGGTACATGATCGTCATCCTCGAGAAGATCGGCCTGGCCAAGAATGTCAAACGCCCGACGTTCCGGGCGGTTGTCCACAAGACCGAAGAGACGATCACCGACGTGATGAACGAGGTGATTGCGGCAACTACGCAGCAGCCGGTTACTGCGGACGCGTAGTGGACTAGGTGGACGAGGTGGACTGAGTGGACGTCCACCAAGTCCACTACGTCCACCAAGTCCACATCACTGCGCCGGCACGTACGTCGGATCCCCCTTCAGCTCGTCGATCGCTGATCCGTACGCCGTGACCCGCCCGGTTCCGTTGATCACCTTCACGGTCACTCTCGTGTTGTAGAGCGCCTGTCCGCCGGCGAAGTCGGCCAGGGAGATCTGGCGGAATTCGTTGGGCTGGAGGTCGTAGGTGATCACCGGCGTCACCAGCGAGTCGGGGATGACGGCGCTGACTTCGATCGTGGCCGGCTGCCCTGAGGTCTCGAGGAGGCCGATGTTCGTCCGCAGCCGCGGCGACTGTTCGAGCTGGAGCAGTTGCAGGGCGCGGTCCGATGCTCCGACCGACTCGGCCGGGGTGACGCCGGGGACGAACTGGCCATAGGTCCCGTTGGCGGTCCGGTTGTAGGTGCGCGCGGTGACGATCAGGTTGGCGTTCGAGGGCGTCGTCACGGCGATGGAGCCGGTTGCCCTGCCCAAGGCGACGAAGTGCTCGGCGATGACGTTGTCGAAGACCTTGATCTCGCCCGGCTGCAGCGTGAATTGCTTGGCCATGGAGACGCTCGGCTCGCGCTCCGCGTAGAAGGTGAGCGTGGTGGTCATGGCCGTCGTGCCGGCGTTGAAGACGCGCATGTCGGTGACCCAGAACGCGGTCGGGTTGTTGATGTAGGCCACGCCCGGCACGACCCACTTGTTCGAGGTGATGCCGTCCTTGAGCACGGCCGACACGAGCAGCGGATCGTTGGTCTTGTTGTCGACCTCGGAGACGTAGGCCGTCACTTTGCCGTCGCCGCTCACGACTTCCACTTCCACGCGGCCGTTGGCGAGGTTGGTCACGCCGTTGAGGGCCAGCATGCCGTTGAGCTGCTGATGCTCGCCGGCCTTGAGCGAGACGGGAATGGTCTTGAGCAGATTGCTGGCGGTGTCGTAGACGCGCACGCTCAACTGCACGGGCGCGCCGGCAGCCTCGGCGAAGCCAAAGTTCGAGCGGAAGTCGGCCGATTCGGCGACCTGCTGCAGCGCGAGGATCGAAGGCGCGGCGCCGTCGATGGCCCGGCCGACGAAATCGGCGAAGCGCACGGCCGGAATGTACTGGCCGAATGTTCCCTGCGGCGTGAAGTTGTACGTGCGGCTCGAAGCGGCCGTGGCCAGCTCGCGGATGGTGCCGGCCGTGCCGGTCGATCCGAAGAATCCGATGCTGCTGCTCGACGTCGTCGTCAGCGGACGCACTTCCAGCATGCCGATGGCACTCGAGGTCGTGCCGGTGCCGAAGAGGCTGGCCACGATGTCATCGAGCGCCAGGGTGGCGTTCGGAGCGATCTCGATCGTGCTGGAGCTGCCCGTCTGCGTGCCGTCGGTATTCGACGGCGTGAAGTTCACTTCGTAGCGCGCCGTCTCCGGGGTGAGGTTGGTGACGCGGATGTCGGACTCGAACAGCGAGTCGTTGGCACCCTGCGCGTGGCCGACCACGGGGAAGATCAGCGAGTCGGGCGGCGGCGTGCCTTTGCCGCTCGGCTCGACCGGCGTGACGAGGCTGACGGAGAGGGGGATCTTGAGCGTGGTGTTGGCCTCGGTCTCCAGACCCTTGGCGGAACCGCCGGTGGTGACCACCTGGATGGTGCCGGTGTTCGTGCCGAGGGCCAGGACGTCCGGGTTGGCGGTCACGGTGAGCGTGATCCCTTCGACGGGAAGCGTGCCCGAGGCCGGCGTGATCGTCAGCCACGGCTTGTCGGAGGTGGCCGTGAACTGCACCGGAGCGGTCTGCCCCGGGACGAAGACCTTTTGCACGACCGCGCTCTCGAGACCGATCTCCGCGCTGGCGTTGTTCGTCTTCGCGGCGATGATGAACACACTGACCACCGTCGAATACGGGCCGCGGATGCCGGTGCCGCAATTGCTCACGCCGCGGACGCGGTAGCGGTACTGCACCGGTCCGCCGGTGACTTCATGGATGAACGCGGCGGAGAGGGAGGAGGTGGTGGTCGTCACGGCGTCCGAGAAGTCCGCCAGCTTCGCCTCCTGCACCTCGTAGAAGTCCACATTCGGCAGCGGCGTCCAACGGAGACGGTACTCGGTGTTCGACAGCGCCTGGCCGACCACCTGCGCCTGCGGCTGCAGCGGCTTGCCGCACGGCACCGGCGCCGTCACCTCGAATTCGCCGTGCGCCGATTGCGCCGCCGGGCAGACGCCGTCGTCGAAGTGGGCCTCGACGAAGTACTCGTAGCGGCCCTCGCCGAGCTCCACTTTCGCGTTCGGCTCTTCCGTGGATGCGATGATGCCCGGGTCGTCGTCGCCCTGGCGCGCCCAGAGCAGATACAGGCCGGCGCCCGGCACTGCCGTCCACTGGAAATGCACGGGCGACGGCAGCGCGCGGTCGTCGTCGGCCGGCAGGATCAGAATCGGCTTGCGGTTCTCGCACCCCTGCGGGCGGACGATGGTGAATCGGAACTGCTCCGACTCCTGAGGCTCGCAGCCGGAGAAGAACGTCACCACGTGCCAGCGGATGATCCCCGCGGGCAGCGTGCGCGTGAGATGCGTGTCGCTGGTGATGCCGACGGCGGTCGGTGCGCCGTCGTTCACCTGCACGACGAGCACGTACTTCACCGCGCCGCTGACGGCGCTCCAGACGAAGTCGACCGGCGAATGCACGTTCGTGGCGTTGTTCGGCGGCGAAACGAGATCCGCGCCGTCCTGCCCGCAGTTCTGCGCCGACTGCACCCGGAAGTTCACGCGGTCGGAGAACGTCGACGGACATTTCTCGAAGACCGCTTCGACGCGCCAGTTCACCAGGCCGGGCGGCAGCGAGCGCGTGAGCTCGGTCTCCGTCGTCACGCCGATGACCTGCGGCTCGGAGCCGTCGATGGAGACGAAGAGGCGGTACTTCACGGCCTTCTCGACCGCGTTCCAGAGGAACGTGACGGGTGAGGACGTCACTCCGCCGTTTGGCGAAATGGCGGTGGGCTTGCCGGTCGGGCAGCGCGGCGTCGTCTCCGCGATGCGGAAGAAGGTCTTGCCCGAGGCAACAGGCGGACAGGCGTCGAAGAACGCCTCCGCGAACCAGGCGTACGTGCCCGGCTCGAGATCGAGCTCGGCCTGCGTCAGTTTCGTCAGCGTCACGTCTTCGAACAGAACGAGATCGCTGGAGATCCAGATGCGATAGCCGATGGCGTTCGGCACGGCGTTCCAGACCAGAGTGACGTGGCTCTGCGCGGCTCCCGGATTCTCGCGCGTGCCGATCGGCGAGACCAGCACCGGCGCGGGGTTGTTGTCGCAGTTCGCCCCGCGGGCCACCGTGAAGTGGCGTCTCGCCGAGACCACGGCAGGGCAGTTCTCCCGAGGTGCGTCGACGTACCACTCGATCGTGCCCGCGGGCAGGTTGACGTCCGCCTCGGTGGCGTTGGTGCGAAGGATGTTCACCGGTGCATTGCCGTTGATCGAAGCCCAGACGCGATAGAACGACGCGCCGGTCACGGGACTCCAGGCCATGTGCACCGGCGATCCGGTGGTCGCGTTCTGCGACGGAGAGGTCAGATTGATGCTGGCCGCGGCGCAGTCGTCGAACGTGGTGCCGGTGAACGTGGACGTTTCGCTGCGCGTGTCCGGGCAAGCCGCAAAGTCCGCGATGATGAACCACTTCAGGGTGCCGGCGGGCACGAGACGGCGAAGCGAAGTGCCGGTGGTCTCGCCGTAGAGCTCGAACCCGGCGTTTCCGATGGCCAGGAAGAGACGATAACCCGTGGCCTTTGGCACCGCCGTCCACTGGAAGTTCACCGACGAGCCGGCATTCGTGGCGCCGTTGGGCGGCGCGACCAGCTGCGGCGCGGCGTTGTTGCACGTGGCTCCGGTCGTCACGGTGAGGTTCCGCCGGTCGCTGAGCGTGGTCGGGCAGTCCTCGCCGAAGAGCGTCTGCACGAGCCAGTTGCCGCTGCCGGCCGGCACGTCGGCGGAGAGCGTGGTGGTGGTGGTCGTGCCGAGGGAGAACGGCGCCGAATTTCCGAACGAAGCGACGACGCGATAACTCGTCGCGTTCGGAACGGCGTTCCAGTGGAACGTGACCGGGGAGGCCAGATTCGTCGCGCCGTTCGCGGGAGTGAGCAGCGTGGCCTTGCCCGGGTTCGACGGACAGCCCGTGTCGCCGCCCTCGACGTTCACCGTGCGATCGGCCGAGGTCGAGTCCGGACAGTCGGAATAGACCGCGGTGACCGACCAGGTGTTGGCGCCGCTTTCGAGATCGGAGGTCGTGTAGTGCGTGTTCGCCGTCGTGGTCAGCAGACGCGGCGCATCGTTGCCGTGCTTGACGAACAGCTGGTAGGTATCGGCACCGTCGCTGGCGGTCCACTGGAACGTGATGGGTGTGCTCAGAGTGGCGTTCTGCGCGGGAGTGATCAGCTCGGGCGCTCCGCCGCCCCCGCAGCCGGGACCGATGGAGAGCTCGCGGGGCGCCGAGTAGAGCGGGTCGCAGTCGCCGTTGAAGCTCGCGCGCACCTCCCACAGGTAATCCCCCTGCGGCAGCTCGGCGGTCGAGAAAACGTTCTCGTTGAGATTCTCGGCAATCACGTCCCACGTGGCGCCGCCGTCATCGGAGACCTTGACGTCGTATCCGGCCACGTCGAATCCCAGCTGGCCGCTGATGTCGGTCCAGGTGAATTCGACGCTCTGGCCCTCGGCAAAGTGAGCGCCGTTCTGCGGAGCGATCAGATTCGCCGGATCCTCGGGGCAGGAGGTGGTGAAGAAATGGTGTGCCGAGGCGCTGCCGCCGCAACTCGGCGCCTGTGCCACGACTTTCCATTCCACAGACCGGCCCGGCTCGAGGGAAATCTGCTTCTGGCTTCCGACCTCCGAGCCCAGCGAGCTCAGAGGATCGCCGTCAAGGCCGATGTAGACCTCGTAGTTGGTTGCGTTGGGCACGTCGTCCCAGTCGAGGATGACGTTGCCGAAGGGGATGGTGCTGTTGTTCGCCGGGGAGCTCAGGGTCGGTGCGACGGGGCAGGGGGCGGTGGTGAAGGTCGCGCAAATTGTTTGCGGTTTGGGGTCCGGGCATCCGGTGACCCCACCCTCTTTCGCAACGACTCGCCACTCGTAGGTGGTGTTTGGTGTGATCTCGTTCGACGGCGGCGCCCACTCGGTGTCCGGCGCATTGACCGTTCCATGCGGAAACGGCGCCGAGCAGCCGACGCCAACGGGTCCGAAGAAGATGTCGTACTTGCCCGCCGCGACCTGCGTGGTCCACCAGACCCGGACCGTCTCGGATTCATCCGGGATCACCCCCGTGGCCATGTGCGGGGGGTTGAGCACGCTCATGTTGTCGCAGTTCGCGAACGCCTGGACGCTGATGGCGATGCACACGACGAACGGCACGATGCATCGAACGAGTAGTCTCATTCTTTTCTCCCGGGCCCGGTTTGACTAGTGACGGTCACTGTAGGCCTTTCGTTGACATGGCCTCCGTGACTCGGGTCACCTAATACAGCTGGACAGCGACAAAGCTGTACTGCTGTACAGCTGTGAAACTGTATAGCTGTCTCACCGGTACTTATTGCCGCCCGTGTTGAACACGACCACGAGCTCATCCTCGGCAATGGTTCCGTTTGCCCGCAGCTCATCGAGCGCCAGCCACGCCGCGCCGGTCTCCGGACCCGCGTCGATGCCCTCCGCGGCGCGCAGATCCGCGGCAGCATTCTCGATACGAGATTCCTCGACTGCCACGGCGCCGCCGCCCGAATCGCGCAGCGCACGCAGCATCAGCCGGTCGCCGACCGCGCGCGGAACCCGCAGCCCCCACGCGGTCGTCTGCGGCGACTCCCACTCCGGCGCGGTCTCGAGCTGCTGGTCGAAGGCGCGGACGATCGGCGCGCAGCCGCTCGACTGGATGGTGAACATGCGCGGGCGCTTTGTGTCGATCCAGCCGAGGCGCTCCATCTCATCGAACGCCTTCCACATCCCGATGAGGCCCGTGCCGCCGCCGGTCGGGTAGAGGATCACGTCGGGCAGCCGGCCGAGATCGTCGAACAGCTCGTAGCCCATGATCTTCTTTCCTTCCACGCGATAAGGCTCCTTCAGCGTAGAGAGATCGAAGCCGCCATTCGCGGCGATGTACTGCTGCACACGTTTCGCTGCATCGGTGATGAGCCCTTCCACGAGCTCCACCTCTGCGCCGTAGCCGCGGCACTCGTCGATGATCGACTGCGGCGTGTCGCGCGGCATGGCCACGAACACCGGCAACCCCGCGCGCGCGCCGTACGCCGCCAGCGCCGCGCCGGCATTGCCCGCGGTAGGCGCAGCCAGGCTGCGCGCACCCAGCTTCCTGGCCATCGTCACCGCCGCCGCCATCCCGCGCGCCTTGAACGACCGCGTCGGATTCTTCGACTCGTCCTTGATCAGCACATTCCGCCGCGACCGCGACGGAAGCAAGGGAGTGATCCCCTCCCCGAGCGTCACGATCTCACTCTCGTCCGCGATCGGCAGGACGTCGCGATACCGCCACATATCCGACCGCCGGCACGACACACGCGGCGAAGGCACCAAGTCGTACTGCACCAGAATCGGTGCACTGCAAGACGGGCAGAGGTTGTAGAGAGCGTCGATCGGCGAGCGCCAATCGCAGCGGGAGCAGTGGAGGTTGGCGGAGTTCACGCCGCGCAGAGTAATGCATTCGCTCTCGCGCAACACTTACTGCTTCTTCGCTTCCTCGAACTTCTTCTGCAGCTCTTCCATGCTCTGCTGCACCTGCCCGTCCTTCTCCTCGTACTTGGACATCTCGTGGGCGTAGGCGTTGAGGGCGTTTTCGTGTTTGGCCAGGAGCTGGCGGTTGTAGGTGAGGGCCGGGTCTTCTTCGACCTTGGTGTTCATCTCCTGCCGCGACTTGGCGTAGCTGGCCAGCATGTCGGCGTAGAGTTTCTTGGTCTGTTCGTCGTTGGCTTCGTTGTAGGCCTTCTGGGCGTCCGCGTAGGCCTTGTCGAAGTTCGCCGTCAGCGTGGCGTTGACTTTCTCGGACATCACCGAGGTCGAGGCGGCTAGGATCTGCTGCTTGACCCAGAGGTACTCCTGCGAGTTGTACCCGAGGTCCTTGGCGGCGCGGAGATCGGCAGTGATGAAGTCGGCGGCCGAGCCCATGGCCCTGATGCCTTCCATCATGCCGGCGATCGACTTCTCTTTCTTGTCGGCCTTCTCGGCGTGCTGCTTGAGCTCTTCGCGGGCCACCTTGGCGATGGTCTTCTCGTGCTCGCGCACTTTCAGGTACATCTGGATCTGCGCCTCGGACAGGCGGCCGTCTTCGGGTGGGGCGTAGTGGTCGTTGCCCACTTCCTTCAGCAGGTCGACGGTGCCGCGCTTCTGGAGATCCTTGGAGACGGAGGCCTTGTCGACGAGCTCTTTGGCTTTGCAGCCGGCAAGCGCGAGGGAAATGCAGAGAATCACGAACGAGATGCGGCGCATGGTGGGTTCCTCCTGGTTTTCGAGCGCGGCGATTCTAGTTACGGCGGTTCGGGAACGGACGTGATCTGCGGCACAGCGCCACTTCGCTACTCACCCAACAACGTGTTCGTGACGCGCTCTCGCAGATCGTCCAGGTCGCGCAGAACGGCCTGCAGCGCGCTCTGCTGACTCTGCACTTTCTGTTCGAGCATGGCAACCTGAGCCTCGAGCTCCGACACGCGGGCATCAGATGACGACTGAAAAACCGGAGAGGGAACATAAGCAGGCTCGGGCTCCGGCTGCATGAAAACCTGCTCCGGCTCTGCCTCGGGAGCCATGAAAGACGGAGCAGGCTGCGGCTGCTCCAGCACCGCCACCGAGCCCGGCGATTCCACCAGCTCCTCGGCGCCCAGCTCTTCGATCTCCTCGAGCGGCACCGGCACGGTGCCGGAGAACGTGGGCCGCGAGCGTCCCTCGGCCAGGAGCTGTTCGAGCGACACTTCTTCCGCCGCTTCGTAGTCGGCCGCGGCCGCTCCGTCGGGGAACGGATTGTCGCCCAGCGAGCCCTCGAACGGATTCGGAGCGGCGGACAACGGCTCATTGTCGAGGATCGCTTCCGGTTCCGGCTCGATCTCCGGTTGCGCCTCGGGCAGCTTGACCTCGATCTTCGCCGACGAGCCCGACTTCTTCGGCGTCTCTTTGCCGCCCTTGAGACGGGTGAAGAGATGCTTGGCCGTGAGCTTCGAGATCAGCTTGAACGTCTCCATGACGCCTTCGCCCTTGAGCGCCGACGCCTCGGTGTACGGATAGCCTTCGAAGCCGAGCGATTCCTGCAGCGTCTCCACCGGCAGCACGCCCGGGAGATCGCGTTTGTTGAACTGGATGACGATCGGCGTGTCGTTCGGATCGATCTGGTTCTCTTCGAGATTCTCGAGGAGGTTGGCGAAGCTCTCGCGCGTGGCATCGACCATGGCCGGCTGCGAATCCGCCACGAACACCACCGAATCGGCCCCGCGCAGCACCAGCTTGCGCGTCTCGTTGTAGAACACCTGTCCGGGCACCGTGTAGAGCTGGATCTTCAGATTGAACGGCCCCACCTTGCCGATGTCGACCGGCAGCAGATCGAAGAAGAGCGTGCGGTCCGTCTTCGTGGCCAGCGACAGCATCTTCCCCTTCGACTTCGGATCGAGCTTGTCGAAGATGACCATCAGGTTCGTCGTCTTCCCGCACAGTCCGGGGCCGTAGTAGACGATCTTGGCCGTCATCTCGCGCGTGGCGTGGTTGAACAAAACCATGAGGGGAGAGTATCGCACACGCTGGAGGGCAGAGCGCAGAGGGCAGAGGGCAGAAGATCCGCGTCGTGGTTTGCTTCTACTTCTGCCCTCTGCGCTCTGCCCTCTGCGCTCTACAATGCGCCCCGTGGATGACGACCCCATCTCGATCCCGATCACCGACACGCTGGATCTGCACCCGTTCCGGCCGGCGGAGGTGCGCGATGTGGCCCGGGAGTATCTGCTCGAGGCGCAGGCGCGGGGCTTTACGCAGGTGCGGCTGATTCACGGCCGCGGAACCGGCGTGCAGCGGGAAGGCATTCGGACGCTGCTCTCTTCGTTGGAGTTCGTGACCGGCTTCCATGACGCCGACCCGAGCGGCGGCGGATGGGGGTCGACGGTGGTTCTGTTGGCATCGCAGAAGGAGTGAAATGTCGACGCTTTACGATGAGCTGAGCCGGGTGACGACGTACGAGTACACCCGTGAGGAAGTGCAGGAGTTCGAGCTGCTGCACGAGGAGATCCGGCGCCTCAAGAAAGAGCGCAATGCCGTGATCGTGGCCCACAACTACTACCGGCCCGAGATCCTGAAGGTGGCCGATTTCGTCGGCGACTCGCTGGAGCTGGCCCTCATGGCCTCGCAGGTGCGCGACGCCGACATCATCGACTTCTGCGGCGTGCACTTCATGGCCGAGACGGCGAAGATCGTCAATCCCACCAAGACCGTGCTGCTGCCGAACCTCATGGCCGGCTGCCAGCTAGCCGACGCCGCGCCCGCCGAGGACCTGGCGGCGCGCATCGACGAGCTGAAACAGCAGTACCCCGACCTGGCCGTCGTCAGCTACGTCAACACCACCGCCGCCGTGAAGGCACTCTCCGACATCATCGTCACCTCCGCCAACGCCGCCAAGGTCGTGCGCACGCTGCCGAACAAGAACATCCTCTTCGTGCCCGACCGCAACCTCGCCAACCACGTGGCCGCGCAGCTGCCGGAGAAGAACATCATCCCCTGGGACGGCTACTGCTACGTGCACCAGCAGATCACGCCGGAGGAGATCGGACGGATCCGCGCCGCCGATCCGGAGCTGGAGATCCTCGTCCATCCCGAGTGCCGCCCCGACGTGGCCAAGCTCGCCAACGCCGTGCTCTCCACCTCCGGCATGGTCCGCTACGCCAAGGAACGGCCGGCCATGCGCTTTCTCGTGGTCACCGAATGCGGCCTCTCCGACCGTCTGGCCATGGAAGTCCCGGACAAGACGTTCCTCAAAGGCTGCAAGCTCTGCGCGTTCATGAAAGTGACCACGCTCGAGGACGTACGCGACTCGCTCGTGCATCTGCGCTACGAGATCGACGTGCCGGAAGACATCCGCGTGCCGGCCGAGCGTGCACTGCGGCGGATGTTCGACGTCACATCGTAAGATCCGTCCGGGTAGGGAAACACCCGCCGCCGTCACACCAAAGCAAGAGGAGAATCGTCATGGCCGACTGGAAAGGGATCATCGGGATCAGCTTCTCCGCCGAGGAGTTCGACACCTACTGCCACACCCTGCAGTGGACCGCCTGGCGGCCGTCGTTCATCGTGGTCCACAACACCGGCGCTCCCTCGCTCGCGCAACGTCCGAAGGGAATCACCAAGCAGCACATCCACAACTTCGAGGTGTTCTACCGCGATCAGCAGAAGTGGAAGGCCGGTCCGCATCTCTTCATCGACGACAAACAGATCTGGGTCTTCACCCCGCTCACCGTCTCCGGCACGCATTCGCCGTCCTGGAACAAAGTGGCCCTGGGCATCGAGATGCTCGGCGACTACGAGAAGGAATCGTTCAGCGAAGGCCGCGGCCTCAAAGTGCGCGAGAACACCGTGGCTGCCCTGACCACCCTCTGCGCCGTCCTCGGCTTCGACCCCAGCACCACCCGCATCCACCGCGAAGACCCCCTCACCACACACGCCTGCCCCGGCAAGAACGTGCGCAAGCTCGAGATCATCCAGCAAGTGCAGGACCTCATCATCAAACGCCACTCGGGGGAGCATCCGATCAAGCCCGTGGCGTGACCCCGAGGCTCAAAGGCGCAGAGGCTCATAGGCTCAAAGACGCGTAAAGCCCGTTCGGCTTCCTGAGCCTTTGCGCCTCTGAGCCTCTGAGCCTTGCACCGCGCTGCGTTAGCATGCCCGCCGCATGCCCGCCCCCCGTCCACTCCCGTTCCCGTTTCCGCCCGAGAACCTGCGCGTCGGGGTGGGGGATGGAGACTACTACCGCGTCGGCGAAGAGCTCGTGGGGCGATTGAAAGAGCTGGCCGGACTCGGACCGTCATCCCACGTGCTCGACATCGGCTGCGGGCTCGGTCGTGTGGCCTTTCCGCTGGCGCGCGAGCTCGGGCCTGATGGCAGCTACGACGGCTTCGACGCCGCCCGCGCCTACATCGACTGGTGCACGAACGGACTGGCGCTCGATCCGCAGCGTGTGCGCTTCCACTGGTTCGACATCCAGAGCTCCGTCTACAACCCCACCGGCACCTTGGGCGGCGAGAACCTCGTCTTTCCGTGGAAGGACGGCACCTTCACCCTCACCATCGCCAACTCCCTCTTCACCCACCTCTCGGCCGCGGGCACGGTCAACTACCTGCGCGAAGCGTCGCGCACCCTGGCCACCGGCGGCCGTCTCTTCGCCTCCTTCTTCGTCCTCGACCACGAATCGCTCGCCGCCATCGCCAACCACGGAACCTTCCCCGACTTCACCGACGCCGTCGAGCACGGACGCATCGCCGACGCCGACAGCCCAGACGCCGCCATCGCCTTCGACATCGACTGGCTGCACCAGACCTTCCTCTCCTGCGGCTTCGCCATCGAGGTCTACCGTCCCGGCCGATGGCGCGACCACGAAGGGAAGAAGGACGAGCTGTATCAGGATCTGGTCGTCGCGCGAAGGCAGTAACCCCATGCTACGCTCCGGCCATGTTTTCCCTGAACCTGAGCGACTTCCAGCTCGTGCGCTCGCGCATCGATCCGTACATCAAGCACACCCCGCTCCTGACGTCGCGGCAACTCAGCGAACGGTCGGGTTACGACGTCCGGCTCAAGGCCGAGATGTTCCAGCGCGTCGGCTCGTACAAGATCCGCGGTCCGCTCAACAAGTTCGCCCTCATGTCCGACGAGCAGAAGCAGCGCGGCGTGGTCTGTTCCTCGGCGGGCAACCATGCGCAGGGAGTGGCTCTGGCGGCGAAGATCCACGGAATTCGCGCGGTCGTCTGCATGGCCGAGAACGCCACGCCGGCCAAGATCGCCGCGACGAAGGGGTACGGTGCGGAAGTCGTGCTGCACGGAACCATCTGGGACGAAGCGAACGAAAAAGCGAAAGAGCTGGTCCGCGACCAGGGCCTCACGTACGTGCATCCCTTCGATGACGAGCAACTCATCGCCGGCCAGGGGACCCTGGGCCTCGAGATCGTGCAGGACTGGCCCGAGGTCGACGCGGTCGTCGTTCCGATCGGCGGCGGCGGCCTCATTTCCGGCGTGTCGATGGCCGTGAAGAGTTTCAATCCAAAGATCCGAGTCATCGGAGTCGAGTCGTCGGACGGCCCGGCCATGAAGCAGAGCATCGAGGCCGGGCAGCTCCAGACTATCGACTGCCGGACCATCATCGACGGCCTGCGCGTACGCCGGGCCGGAGAGATCAACTTCTCGGTCGTGCAGCGATTCGTCGATGACCTCGTGGCCTTGCCCGATCGCGAAATCTTCGACGCCATGATCTGGATCATGGAGCGCTGCAAACTCGTCGTGGAAGGCGCGGCCGCCGCTCCAGTCGCGGCACTGCTCCACGGCCTCATCGACCTGCCTGCCAATTCCCGCGTCGCCGTCGTGCTCTCGGGCGGAAACGTAAATCTCGATCAGCTGCGGTCGTTGACCTGGAACTAGTGTCGTGTCCAGCTTGTTTTCGGGGGTGGATTGCGAGCGCCGGCGGGTCGGATGCGAGGCGCCGCGACGACAGCGATGCGGTGACATCGGTGAGGAGCGGCAACGAAGCAGACGGCCCGCCGCCGCCGCAATACACCCCCGAAAACAAGCTGGACACGACACTAGCTCTGCTGCCAGCCCTCGTCCGCGGTCGGACTGTAGATCGACGGCACCGGCTGCTCATTGAGCCGGAGATAGACACTCAACTGTCCGCGGTGATGAGCCAGGTGCGAGAACGTGTCCACGATCATGATGTAGCGCGGCTTCTCGTCGAGGACCGTTTCGCCCATCCGCAACTGCCACGGCTTCATGAGGTGCTCGTCCGTCGTGTTCGACAGCGCGCGCCGCGCCTTCGCCACCGACTCATCGAACAGCGCCAGCCGCTCCGCCCCCGTCGACGCCGAAGCCCCGCTGCCGGAAGCCAGGTCCAGATGATCCTGCTCGATCATCGTAGCCACCCACCCAAACATCGTCGCCACCAGCGCCGACAGATAACCCATGGCCATCGATTTTGGGTGCGGCTTCCAGTCGCTCTTCCCTTCCGGAACGCGCTCGACAGCCTTGCGGGTGGCGGGGACCTCGCGCTCGAGCTGGGCGAGGAGCATCTCGGAGAGGTTCATTATAGTTCTCCATTCAAACAAGGCCGCTCACGCGCTGACTAAGTTGCTACTCAGTTAACGGCACAGCTTTAGCTGTCAGAGTGTCATTATACCAATTCACCAAGGATGAGACCGACTGTAACCCGATGGCACTGATACCGTGCAGTAGACGCGAACTCGTCGAGCTTTCCGGAAATGCAATGATCGCGCGATCTCCACCAACCAGCAACATATCCAATATAGGCTCGTTGATCTCGTAGAGATGAAGGCGATTTGAGGCACCATGGGCATTGAATACGGTCCGACGGATATCAAGACCTCTCTTCACGCCATCTGGAATTCGTCCGGCCGAATCTCTGTGAAACGCAAATAGAGCATGATGTTCAAAAGCTCCGCCACGATCGGCGGCATCTCGGCATTTCGCGGCAATGAGGTTCAGGTAGGTGAGAAAGAGGTCATCCGTGGTTTCCTTGCTGTCGAAAAGGGTGGCGGTGGCTCTCGCGTCATCATGAATATCTGCATTTGCTATGAAACGAACTGCTTCCGCGTAAACTGCGGCGCGCGTCTGCAGAGTCTCACCGAATTTAGCAGCCGTGGTTGTTTCTACGTTCGATTGTTCCTTCAATTCCGTCATGAGGTCGGGCTCGCCCACGGCGGAGTCGGCCGACTCTGACGTACGCAAAGCGGTGATGATCTGGTCGACTCCCGCCTCCCAGCCTTCAAACATGTTTACTCTCTGAATGTCGCGTAATTCATCGTACGGCACCTCGCATTTGTCCAACCGCACTGGAATCAAGAAATGGCGCTTGGGTGGCATGCGCTTGAAACGGGCCAGCGCTTCGTAGACTTCATGCTGCACGTAGCCTTCCTTCACGATTGAACGCGATGAAATAAGCAGAATGATATGAGATGCGCTCCAGATCGCGACCCGAATCACTCCGGGCCAATGATCCCCGGCTACGATGCGCGAGATATCCAACCACGGGTCAACGCCCCGCTGCTGTAAATCAGCGCTAAGTCGTCTCGCGAGATCCGAGTCCTCTCGCGCATAGCTGATGAATGGACTGGCCGCCATCGCCTGATGATACAGGCGAACGCTGCATCAGCTTACCGAATCTCACGCTAGGCTGTGTGGCAAAAGGGCTGGCATTCCGAGGCCCGGGGCAGCGTAACACCATGACGCGATGACCGCAGCCACCTCGGCCGACGGACCGAAGCCCGTCCACGACAACTTCATCGTGCAGTTACGCGCCTTGGATGGGTGACGGTATACTTTCAAGATGCCTCAAGATGTTGCTGTAATAGGTGCCGGCGTTATTGGCCTCACCTCCGCGATCGAATTGTTGAAAGCCGGCCACCGAGTAACGATTTTCGCACGCGAGCGTCCTGCCAATACGACGTCTGCAGTTCCAGCGGCGATTTGGTTCCCCTACCACGCACGACCAGAAGCGGACGTGAATCGCTGGGCGCTTGCGACACGCGAGCGGCTTCGTTCTCTCGTCGGGGAACCCGCAGGGGTCCGGTGGGTTGACTTCTCACGTATTTGGGTTGATTCACCACCGCCGGTAGAGACTTGGGCGAAACCGGAAGAGGTTACGTGGCTTAAGAGAGAGGAACTTCCGCCGGGCTTCAACTTTGGTTACCGCATTTCCGTTCCCTTGATGGAAAACCCAACCTACATGCGATATCTGCAGGACTTATTTCGTGATCGCGGCGGCATTTTCAAGGAGGGTGAAGTTAGCGCGATCGCCGCGGTTCCGGCTTCCTATCGCACAGTTGTAAACTGTTCAGGATACGGCGCCAAAGCGCTCTGCTCCGACCCTGAGCTTCGACCTGGCCGTGGTGTGATCGTTCTCGCAGGTGGGGTTTCGTCCGAGCGACATCTCGTTCACGATGAACACGTTGAGACACTGATGTATGTCGTTTCGCGCGCCGACGACTGTGTGCTCGGCGGGTGTGATGTGTCAAGCGATACGCTCGCAGCATCGCGAGATGAAGCGACAGCAATTCTGAAGCGCTGCGCCATTATCGAAGGTTGCAGTGATATTCGCCTGAATACCGTCGAAGTGGGTATTCGGCCGATCCGCGACGCCGGAGTGTGCCTCAAGGCCATCGTAGTCGATGGCCGGACGGTTGTGCATAACTATGGGCATGGCGGCGCAGGGTTCACATTGTCGTGGGGCTGCGCTGAGGATGTTGTTGGATTTGTTGAGTGACCGGCCCCATCACCGCGCGAATCGGGTCCGGTTGTTCGCGATTTGCTGCAGCTCCACAGCCGTCAGCGGGAGCTTGGTTCGGAAGATCTCCCACCCTTGCCGGATGCTCCCGCCGGGTGCGGAGAGATCGGATCCGTAGAGCACTCGCCCGGGGCCGACTTGCCGGATGCGCTGCGCGACGAGCACGGCGTCGGCGGGTGTGATCTCGTCCGTGACATTCGACGAGACATCGAAGGAGAGATGGGTCATCCGCGGGTCGTTGCGCTCCGCCGCGGCACCGAATACCGCCATCACCTCGTCGTGCTGGGACGAGTATCCGGGACCGGAGGCGCCGAGGTGGGCGATGACGATCTCGACGTCCGGCGCGGCCGGAACGATTTTGTCGAGGAAGGTCTGCGCGTCCTCGGCGCCGTAGTTGGTGCCGCCCCGCGCGCGCATGTGGATGAGGACCGGCGCACGCCGCCGCTGCGCGAGCGCGAACAGCTGCTGCATGCGCGTGAGATGGGCTGGGTCGCGCAAGGTGATGCCGGCATTGCCGAGGTGGACCTTGATGCCCACCATGCCCGGCAGCCCGAGGCATCGCTCCAGTTCCTCCAGCGCAACAGGACGGAGCGGATTGGCGCTGCAGAAGCCGATCAGTCGCGGCGCGTTCTTCACCACCTCGGCGGACGTCCAGTCGTTTTCCTCGCGCGTCAGCCGGTCGGGATCGCTGAGCCCCTTACGCTCGTCGGCGAAGCTGTATCCGACGGACAGCACCACCGCCTGCTCGATGCCGGCCGCATCCAGCTCCTTCACCAGCGCCGCGCCGTCTCGTTCGGGCATTTTCACAATTGGCGCAAAGGCCGGGCTGACCAGATGCTGGTGATAGTCGACGAGCGGCGCCGCGCGCGCGACAGGAGCAGCAGCGGGAGTCGTCGCACAAGCGGCGAGCAGCGACACGGCTGCGAGGGAAAGGAGAACCTTCATCGTGGGTGATACGGAGGGCGGCACACGAAGTTCTTCGTACTTTGGATGTGCGGACTCCGAAGTCATTGTCCTTCCAACGGAAGTACGTGCCGCCCCCCGTCATCCTTAGCGAGGTGGCTGGGCGGGTGTGAGCGTAAGGATCTCAAACTACGAAAAACATGGCCTGTGCCACGGTTTGCGCTTTTAGAGATCCTTTCGCTCACTCACACCCACCCGCCCTGCGCTCAGGATGACGGGGGAGCGGGCACCAAGTCGATAAGGAGTTTCACTTGGACGACAACGGCACTTCGAACTCATCGGCTCGCCACGCGGCATACGCGAGGGCCTCAGTGATGTCTTCGTTCTCGAGATAGGGGTAGAGCCGAAGGATCTCGTCGCGTGCGTGGCCGGCGGCAACCAAGCCAACGACCGTGCCTACCGTTACACGGAGATCGCGGATGCAAGGACGGCCGCCCATCCTGAGCGGGTCTGCCGTGATACGAGTCAACATCCTCATGACATGTCGAGTATACGGAAGGGCTTTCCCGGCACGCCGCAATTCTTCCGCGAAAGCCTGTAGCTGCTGAAGAGCGCGGAGGCGCTCATCGGGCGAACGTTTCAGGTTCTCCCGGATCAAGGTTCGGTCGATCCCAGGCTTGTAGGCATCCACCACTGGATCGGGTGTGCCACTCATCGGTTCCTTTGCTGCCATGCTCGAATTGTAAGCGACCGTCGTACCGAGATGGTCCAGACCTCATCGGTGGGGACACCCGACCTCACCGAAATGGTCGACGACCCAGGCGGGGCAGTCACCCGACCGCACCCGAGCAGTCAACGACTTCTCGGTCGCAGTCACACGACCTCACTCAAATAGTCGGCGACCCCGGCGTTGCAGTCATCGACCCCACCCGCGGAGTCAGCGACCTCTCGCGTGTGGTCCACTGACCTAATCAATGACGACACTCGACCCCTCCTGAGCAGTCGGCGACCCCTCGCGTGCAGTCCACGACCCCAGCGATGAGGACACCTGACCTCACCGAAATGGTCGACGACTCATCACGAGCGGTCGAGTGACCGCACTCCTGAGGACGCTGACCATAAAGGTGGGGTCCACTGTCCTCAACGAAGGGGTCCGCGACCATTTAGGTGCGGTCGGTGGACCATTTCGCACGCAACTTCGACCATACCGGTGGGGTCGTGGACCTCACGCGTGGGGTCGTCGTCCTATTCGGTGAGGTCGTGCGTCCATTTGAGGGCGGTGCTCTGTCCCCATCGGAGAGGTCGGCGACCATATCGGAGAGGTCGGCGACCGAATCGATATGGTCAGGTGACTTCATCGGAGGGGTCGTCGACCATTTCGATGGACGCGAGTGACCATTTGCGGATCAGAAATTCAGCTTGGGGAGGCCAACTGCTCACTTGCAGATCAGTTGGTATACGCCGACGACGTCGTCGCGGACGTCGTCGAGGTCGGCTTTGATCCGGGTGACGATGTTCTGGAACTCGGGGGTGTTGTGGAGGGGGTCGAGCCAGGGGTGTTTCATGAGGGCGAACCAGCTGTGGTTGCCGCCTTTGGCGGCGCGGTCGAGCCAGACCAGGGCTTCGGCGTTGTCGCCGAGCTTGGCGTAGACCATCGAGACGCGTAGCGCGGCCCAGTGGTTGCGGTTGGCGTCGTCCTCGAAGCTTTTCACGCGGGCGACGGCGGTGTTGCGGTCTCCGCGGGCGGCGGCGATGAGGGCTTTGAGGCTCTTGCCGAGGTAGTGGCGGGGGACGAGCTGGAGCGCGGCGTCGGCTTCACGGTCGGCTTCGGCGAGGTCTCCCTGGAGGAGAAAGGCCATGCCACGGATGTCGTGTCCGGCGAGCGCGGTTTCGGGCGAGGCCAGGGCGACCTGCGCGTTTTTCAGGGCGCCCTCGGGGTCGACGGCGTTGATGTTCCAGTAGCCGCGGGTGAGGGCTTCGTTCGACATGGGGTCGATGTGCACCAGCCGGTCGCCGACGCACTGCGCTTTCTGCAACTCGCCGGTGGAGACGAAGTAGGTGACGATGGAGTGCAGCGCCTGCGTGTCGGTCGACTCCAGACGCAATGCCGCCAGGACTTCGCGCACCGACTCGCGGAAACGCTCCGGGTCGCGCACGAAGACGCGGCCCAGCGCGAGATGGGCCTGGGCGAGGTTGGGGTCGATGCGCACGGCCTGCCGCGCGTACCACTCGGCCCGGACCAGGTCCTCGGGTGCGGCCAGGCTGCGCGCCGAGCCGAGGGACAAGGTGGTGGCGAGATCGGCGTACGCGGCCGCGAATTGCGGGTCGATGGCGATGGCGCGCTTCAACGCCGCGATCTGTTCCGCGTAGCGCTTCGGCTCGAAGCTGCCGTTGAGCGAACGGGCGCGGAGGTATTCCTCGTACGCTTTCGGACTGGTCGAGCGAGCCTGTGAGCGCGGGGCCTGCGACGGCTGGACGCCGATGCGCTCGTTGAGCCCGGCCACGGTGCGCGAGGAGACGTCGTCGATCAGCTTGAGCAGGTTGTCGCGCCGGCCGTCGATGGTGTCGGACCAGACGGAGAAGCCGGTGCGCGAGTCGGTGAGCTGCAGGGTGACGCGGACGAGATCGCCGGCGGCGAGGAAGTGTCCCTCGAGGATGCTGTCGACTTTCAACTTCTCGCTCGCGGATTTCGTGTCGGTCTTGGCCCCCGCGAACTCGAGCACCGCGGACGTCGGCCGCACCTGCAGCGAGGGGATCTGCTGCAGCTCGGTGACCAGGGCATCGGCCAGGCCGACCGACAGGAACTCGTCGCTGGTGTTGTTGGCGATGTTGCGCAAGGGGAGCACGGCCATCGACTGGATCGGCGGCGGCGCGGCGGTCCCGGTCGATGCGGCCGACGAGGTGTCGCCGCGCTGGGAGATGAAGATGGCCACGGCCACGATCATGGCCGCGGCGATGGTCACGGCCACGCGGATCCAGCGCGGCCGGGGAACCGTGCGCCCGAGGCCTGTCCGCGACGTCGACGACACCCGGGAGGTGGAGCCCGACATGCGCACCGTCGGCGTGTCGATCTCGTCGAAGTCCGCGTAGAGCTCGCGCGCCGACTGATAACGGTCGTCGGGATTCTTCTGCAGAAGACGGGAGATGATCTTCGCGGCGGCGGGCGGGAAGTTCGGATCGGCGGGGACGAACGGTTCGGGCTCGCCGTCGCGGATTTTCTCCAGCACCATGAGCGGCGCCTCGGCGTTGAACGGCAGATGGCCGGTGGCCATGTGGTACAGCACGACGCCGATCGAAAAGAGATCGCTGCGCGTGTCGGCCTCGGAGCCGTGGGCCTGCTCGGGACTGATGAAGTGCAGCGTCCCGAAAAAGTGGCCGGTGGCCGACTCGTACGTCTTCTCCTGCCCGGGATCGGTGAGCGACCGCGGGAGGGACTTGGCCAGCCCGAAGTCGAGAATCTTGGCCAGGCCGTTCGGCTCGACGATGATGTTGGCGCTCTTGATGTCGCGGTGGATGATGCTCTTGTCGTGGGCGGCGGCCACGCCGGCCGCGATCTGCCGGGCGATGGCCAGGAATTCGGCCGCGTCCGGCACCTGGCGGCGGATGCGCTGGGAGAGCGTCTCCCCCTCGCAGTACTCCATGACGATGAACGGGACCCCGTCCGCGGTCTCGTCGACCTCATAGATGGTGGCCACGTTCTGATGCCGCACCGCCGCGGCTGACCTCGCCTCCCGCAGGAACCGCGCCTTCCGGTCCTCCGTGAGGTCGGACGCGTTCAGCACCTTCAGCGCCACGAGACGGCCAAGCCGCTGATCGCGCGCGAGATACACCGTCCCCATCCCGCCTTTGCCGAGCACGCGGACGATCTCGAAACCGTCGAATATGGGGTGGGTGTCCGGCATCGGAATCGAGGGCATGATACACGCCGGGGGGAGCTGTTGAGCCGTTGGGCTTTTGAGCTGTTGAGGGGATGACGCCGATCCCCTCAACGGCTCAACAGCTCAACCAGCTCAACAGCTTTCCCCGTCTGGCCAATTCTTTGACCCCTTACTTCCATCCCCGTGGGTTATATTCTCACCCGCACATGACAATCAGCGAGCTCGTGGTGCCAGACATCGCACTTCCGCCTCGGTATCAGGTTCGTGCGGTTCTCAAGAAAACGCCGGACACTTGTGTGTTCCGGGTCTTCGATGTTCCGGACCGCCGGGATGAGGCGATCAAGATCCTGTCGCGGGAGGTGACGGACCCGCAGGAGCTGCTCCGGTTCAAGACCGAGTTCTCGACGCTGGCGTCGATCGAGCACGCCAGTGTGATCAAGGTCTTCGACTACGGCGTGCTGCAGGACCGGTATCCGTACTTCACGATGGAGTTCTTCGCCGGGAAGCGGATCACGGAGTTCTTCGACGGGCAGAACTGGGACGCGCTGTACGACGTGATCCTCCAGATCGCGTCCGGCCTCCACCACATCCACCACCTCGGCATCGTGCATCTCGATCTGAAGCCGTCGAACATCCTGGTCGGCGACGACGGCCAGGCCAAGATCATGGACTTCGGACTGGCCATCGAGAGCCGGCGCGTCTTCGACCGCAAGATCCGAGGAACGCTGCAGTACATGGCCCCCGAGGTCCTGCGCCAGGACCGCGTCGACTCGCGCGCCGACATGTATGCGCTCGGCATGACCCTCTACGAGACCGTCACCGGCGCGCTTCCCGGTTACGGCCGGCCTTCCATCGAAGTGATCCGCATGCATCTCGACGAGGAGATCCGTCCTCCTTCGTCGATCAACCCGCGCGTTCCCGAGCCGCTGGAGCAGATCATCCGGAAGCTGCTGGAGAAAGATCCGCGGCACCGCTTCGCCTCCGCCGCCGCGCTGATGCAGGCCGTGGCTGAGGCGGCGGGGAAGAAGGGACCGCCCGTGGAGCTGCTCGTCGGCCACGGCGAGCTCTACGCCGCGCCGCTCATCGGACGCAAACAGGAAGTCGAGCAGCTCATGACCCTGATCGCCGAGGCCCGCGAAGGACGCGGCAACGGCGTCATCGTCGCCGGCGCCGACGGCATGGGCAAGAGCCGAATCGTGCGCGACGTCACCCTGCGCGCGCAGCTCGACGGCGGACGCGTCTTCGGCGGCCGCTGTCCCGTCAACCGCAAGACCATCTACGCGCCGTTCTTCGACATCTTCGAGCAGATGGTCTCGGCCGTGAACCCCGAGGCCGACGTCGGCGAAGAGATCCGCCGCATCCTGCGCCCCGTCGTGGCCCAGGCCGGTCCGGAGACCAGCCCGCCGCAACACGGCCAGAAGTTCCGGCTCTACAACCGCATCGTGCAGTCGATGCAGGACCTCTACGGATTCCTCAGCGTCGGCGGAGAGACCGGCGGCTCGCCGCTCATCCTGGTCATCGACGACCTGCAGTGGGCCGATCCTTCCACCGCGGAGCTCTTCGCGTTCCTGGTCGGCGAAGCCAAGCAGAACCGCCTGCTGGTCATCGGCACGCTCACGCTCGACACAGGCGGGGAGGCGGCCATCGAGTCGTCGTCGCCGAACCTGGCGGTCTGGGAGCAACGCAGCCGCGAAAGCGCGTTCCCGATCATCCGCGTGGAGACGCTCACCGAGCCGCTGGTGCGCGAGCACGTGCAGTCGCTGCTCGGCGATCTCAACGTCAGCGATGAGCTCGTGCGGTGGATGCTGTGGGAGTCGGCCGGCTCGCCGCTCAACATCCGCCGCATCGTCGATTACCTGATCGCGCACGACTATCTGCACTGGACGCCCGACGGCTGGATTGCGGACATGGAGCGCATCCGCGTCCTGCGCATTCCGGGCGGGTTTGCTTCGATCCTGATGGAGAAGATCGACGCGCTGGCGCCCGAGCCGCGGGCCATCCTGGAGATCGCCTCGGTGTTCGGCGAGACGATGGAGCTGGACCTCTTGTCGCACGTCTCCGACAGGACGCCGGAGCAGACCTACGCCTGCGTGCGCGAGCTGGCGCGCATGTCGCTCATCGACGAATCGAACGACGGCAGGACCATCACCTTCCCGCAGATGCATCTGCGCGACGCGGTCTACAACGCCATGCCGGAGCGGCGGCGCACCGAGCTGCACGCGCGCGTCGGCGAAGCGCTCGTTCCGGCAACGAACGACGGCTCCACGCAGCTCATCGGACAGGTGGCTTATCACTTCGCGCGCGCCAACGACATCGAGCGCGGCACGCGATATTCGATCGAGGCCGGCGATCTGGCCACGCGCACGCTGGCGCACGAGGAGGCCACGGAGTTCTATCGCGTGGCCCTGGAGCTGATGGACCTCGGCGGCGTGGAAGAGGCACGAAAAGCAGAAGTGCGCGAGAAGCTGGCCGATGCCTACTACCGCCGCGACGACTATCGCAGCGCCATGCACGCCTATCAGTTCCTGCTCAAGAGCATCCAGAGCCGCAACCCCCGCTCCGAGACGTCCGTTGAAGACGAAGCGAATGTCGACGTCGCGCGCGTGATGAAGAAGATCGGCAAGGTGCTGGTGCGCCGCGGCGATCAGGAGGCGGCGCTGACGTATTACCAGGCCGCCCTTACGGCCTACGAGCGCCTCGGGCAGACGGTCGATGTGGCGGAGATGCTCAACCGTCTGGCGTGGCTGTACCGCATGCGCGATGACCTCGACGCCGCGCGGGAGACCGCGGATCGGGCCCGGTTGATGCTGGAGAAGATGGAGCCGACCGTCGTCTACGGCTACGTCAAGAACATCCTCGGCCTCATCGAGTTCGCCGGCGGCAACTGGCTGCGCTCGCGCGACATCCTCGAAGAAGCGGTGGCCATCGGCGAGAAGCTCGGCTCCGAGCAGCTCTACAAAGTGGCCTCCATGAACCTCGGCAACACGGTCTGGAAGCTGGGCGAGTGGGAAAAAGCCATGCAGTACTTCCGGCGGAACCTGGAGCGCTCCGAGACCGAGGGCGATCTGTGGGACCTCGTCACCGCCTACAACAACGTGGGTGTCGTCGAGTACGGCCGCGGCAACTTCCACGCGGCGGCGGAGCTGTTCGAGAAAAGCGTGCGCATCGACGAGAAGATCGGCGCGCTCGAGCACGAAGCGCTGGCGCGCGAGAACCTGGCCGACGCGCTGGAGATGCTGGGGCGGTGGGACGAGGCGCTCGAACAGTACCGCCGCTGCACCAGCATCGAAGGCTTCGACGAGACGCGCGCCTCGCGTCTGTCCGTCTACGTGCCGATGGCGCGCCTGACCAAGAAGCGCGGCGACATCTCCAAAGCGCTGGAGTACGCGCAGAAGGCGCTGGCCGGGGGAGAGCGCGCCCGTGACGAAGACCTCATCGCCGAGGCCGCGTACGTGCTGGCCTCGATCGAAGACGAGCGGGGCAACGTCGACGAGGCGGAACGCTACCTCGGCCGCTCCCTGTCGATCTTCGAGGCCAACCACACGCTGCACGGACTGGCGCGCGCCCACACCGCGGCGGCCGTGGTCGTGCTGCAGCGCGGCGACATCGAGGCGGCCGTGCGGCATGCCGAGATCGGCGAACGGTTCGCGCGCCAGCTGGGCGACCGCTTCTCGCTGGCCAAGAACGACTGGGCCTGGGCGAAGATCCACGGCTCACGCGGCGACCGCGACGCCGCCACGGCCAAGTTCGACGCGGCCCGCGCGGCGCTGGAGGAGCTCGACGCCCCGTACGAGCTCGGACGCCTCCTGTTCGACGTCGGCCTGCTGCGCGACGAGCCGGAAGAAGCGACGCAGACCATCCGCAGCGCCATCCGCATCTTCGAGCGCCTCGACGCCACGCACGACCTCGAGCGCGCCCGCGGCGCCCTCTTCCGCATCCGCCCCGCCGGCAAGGCGCCGGACCAGGGCGTGGTCGGGCTCTACGAGATCGTCAAGATCATCAACTCCACGCTCAACCTCGAGGAAGTGCTCAACCGCGTCCTCGACGTCTGCGTCCGCCGGCTGCGCGCGGAGCGGGGCATGATCATCCTCCTCGATCCTCTCACCGGTGCCATGCGCACGCGCATCGTGCGCAACATCAAGGATGGGGCGGGCGGGGAGGCGCAGTCGAAGCGCTCGCCGCAGTCGATCGTCAAGGAAGTCATCCACACCGGGCAATCGGTCATGTCGGCCGACGCGCGCGAGGACCAGCGTTTCGTCGAGTCGGAGTCGGTGATCGCCGAGAACATCATCTCCATCCTCTGCGCGCCGCTCATCATCAAGGAGCGCATCGCCGGCGCCATCTACGTCGACCACCGCGTGGCCCGGCAGCTCTTCTCGCAGAAAGACCTCAGCTTCCTGGAGGCGTTCGGCGACCAGGCCGCCATCGCCATCGAGAACGCCCGTCTCTACGAAGAGCTCGAGGAAGCGCGCACGCGGCTCTCGCTCGAAAACGAAGGGCTGCGCCGCGAGGTGCTGGTAGAGAAGCACCTCGACTCCGTCATCGGCCAGTCCGAAGCGGTGGCCAAGATCCAGTTCTCGATCCGCAAGGCCTCGGCCGGCCATTCGACGGTGCTCCTGCGCGGGGAGTCCGGCACCGGCAAGGGCCTCGTGGCGCGCATCATCCACAACATCGGCCCGCGCCGGAACGGACCGTTCATCAAGTTCAACTGCGCCGCCCTGCCGGAGACCCTCGCCGAGTCCGAGCTGTTCGGCCACGAGAAAGGCGCCTTCACCGGTGCCGACCGGCGCAAACTGGGCCGCTTCGAGCTGGCCAACAACGGCACCATCTTCCTCGACGAGATCGGCAAGATGTCGTTGGCCATGCAGGCCAAGCTCCTGCGCGTCGTCGAAGACAAGGAATTCGAGCGCGTCGGCGGCACCCAGACCATCAAGACCGACGTCAAGATCGTCACCGCCACCAACCTCGACCTCGAAAAAGCCATCGAGGACGACACCTTCCGCGAAGACCTCTTCTACCGCCTCAACATCATCCCCATCGTCCTCCCGCCGCTGCGCGACCGCAAAGACGACATCCCCGTCCTCTCCGAGCACTTCATCCGCAAGATCTGCAAAGACCTCGGCATCGACAACAAACGTCTCGAGCCCGGCGTCCTCGACCTCTTCATGCGCTACGACTGGCCCGGCAACGTCCGCGAGCTCGAAGCCACCATCCACCGCGCCATCGTCATGTCCAACGGCGACCTCGTCACCAAGAACGAGTTCTACAGCCTCTACCCCAGCCAGCCCGCCACCCTGTCCGTGACCGAAGGCTCCGCCGGCATCTCCAGCTCCATCGTCGGCCCCCTCGTCGGCAAGAGCGAAATCACCAGCGACGTCTACGACGAAGTCATGAGCGCCGTGGACAAACAACTCATCCTGCGCGCGCTCGAGAGCTGCGGAGGCCGCATCCGCGAAGCAGCAAGAAGGTTGGGGTTGGCCAGGAACACGCTGAAGTCGAAGATCCAGAAGTACAACATCGCGGTGCGTGAGTAACAGACCCTGTGGACATCGACACCAAATTGACGGCAAATTTGGTGTCGATGTTTCCAGGCCTGCCTATCGAATCACCCCCGACGCCTCCGTCTTGGCTTTGGCGACTGTCGTCGCGGCCTCGGCCACCTTCGCCGCGGCGGGGGGCAGCGGCTGCGGAACCTGGTTGTCGATCGGCTTGAGGGTGTGGATGTAGGCGAAGACGGCGTTGAGGTCTTCGTCGCTCATCTTCCGGTAGTTGACCCACGGCATGGGCGGGAGGAGCGGGCGGGCGACGCCCCAGTGCCGGCCGTTGCGGATGGTGTTGCGGAAGATCTCCTCGGTCCAGATCCCGGTGCCGGTGTTGCGGTCGGGGGTGAGGTTGGCGGCGAAGCTGACGCCCCACGGGCCGGAGAAGGCGGTGTTCGTGAGGGCGCCGGACCATCCCCATTTGTCGGATTGGATCTGCGCCGGGCTCTCGATCTTGAACTGCTGCGGATGGCCGGAGAGGGAGCGGGTCATGTCGGGCTCCGGTCCCTTCGGACCCATGACCCAGGGGGTGTGGCAGTCGTTGCAGCCACCGATGGTGACCAGGTATTCGCCGCGTTTGATCTGGGCCTGTTTGTCGAAGACCGGCTTGCTGACAGCCGGGACGGGACGCGATCCGTAGGATGTGGCCATGACGGTCAGCGAGACTGCCACGCCGGCCACCAAGAGGATTGTGAAGAGTTGTTTTCCACCGAGTTTCATCGTTGCCTCCGTTGCTATAGGCAATGTGGGGAGGCGTGCTTACCGGGCGCTTACGGGAGTGATTACGGGCGGGGCGATCGGCTCAGAGGCTCACAGGCTCAGAGGCTCAAAGCGCGTGGGAAGAACGCTCTCTGAGCCTTTGCGCCTCTGAGCCTCTGAGCCTATCGAAGCCGTAACCTCCCATATGATCCGCCCGCAATGGTGCACTACCTCCTTTCGTGGAGCGATCCGATGGATCGGCTCTTCGACATCGACATCCGCTTCACCGCCCCGGCCGACACTCCTCGGCTGCTGCTGCCGGCGTGGCGTCCCGGGCGTTACCTGATCCAGAACTACGCGGCGAATGTGCGCCAGTGGTCGGCGGGGGAGTCCCGCGTCTGGAAGGACGGGAAGTCGTCGTGGCGCGTCGATGCGCGCGCGGGGGAGGAGATCACGGTCGGCTATCGCTACTACGCGGGCGTGCTCGACGCCGGCTCGAGCTTTCTCGATGAGGACGAGGCGTACTTCAACGGCTCGAATCTCTTCATGCTCGTCGAGGGGCTGCGCGGGGAGGAGCATCGGCTGACCATCGCCGCGCCGGCCGAGTGGCGGATCGAGACGCAGCTGCCGCGCGACGACGAGGGGACGTTCCACGCGCGCGATTACGACCATCTCATCGACTCGCCGGTGATCGCCGCGGCGGCGATGACGCGCTATTCATTCTCCGAGAGTGGGGCGATGATCCATCTCGTCTTCCGGGGAGACGACGGGCTCGATACGGAGCAATACGTCGACCCCGTGCGGGACATCGTGCGCACGCAGGCGGCGCTCTTCGGCGGGCTGCCGTTTCGCGAGTATCGTTTTCTCTACCACGTACGCGAGCGCTGGCACGGCGTGGAGCACGAGGACTCTTCCTCGATCATCCTCCGCCGCAGCGCGCTCCTCGGCGCGGGGCCCGGCGACGACGGCTACGATCACACGCTCTCCATCACCTCGCACGAGCTCTTCCACGCCTGGAACGTCAAGCGGATGATGCCGGCGAAGTTCTTGCCGTACGACTACTGGAACGAGACGCCGACGCGTCTGCTGTGGGCCATGGAAGGGCTGACCTCGTACTACGGCGACCTGACGTTGCTGCGGGCCGGGCTCTGGACCGTGGAGCGCTATCTGCGGCATCTGGCCGCGGAGATCCAGACGTTCGAGGGTTTGCCGGCGCGGCTGCATCTCTCGCTGGCGCAGGCCAGCTTCGACGGCTGGCTGAGCGATCCCGCGCAGATGCACGATCATGGCAATGCCTGGTTCTCGTTCTACAACAAGGGCGAGATCGTCTCCGCGCTGCTCGATCTGACGATCCGCCGCGCTTCGAACGGCGAGCGCTCGCTCGACGACGTCGTCCGCCTGCTGTGGCAGGAGCACGGTTCCGGCAAGGGGATGGAAGAGGACGCGGTGGAGCGGGCTGTGGCGCGCGTGGCCGACGTCGGCGACTTCTTCGCCCGCTACGTCGAGGGCACCGAGCCGCTGCCGTACGAAGAGCTGTTCACCGCGGCCGGGATCACGTTCGCCTCCGCCCCGCGCGAGCCGGAATCCGCCTCGCTCGGGGCGAAGCTGAAGATGCAGGACGGGCTGCTGCTCGTCGAGGGCGTCATCCGCGGCGGAGCGGGGATGGACGCGGGACTGCTCCCCGGCGACGAGCTGCTGGCGCTCGACGACACACGGATCGCCAATGAACCGGCGTTGACAGCCGCCTTGCGCGCCCTTCAGATCGGACGAACGGCGGAGCTGCTCGTCGCGCGCTCGGGCGTGGTGAAGCGGCTGTCCCTCACGGCCCGGGCCGATCCGCGGCCGGTCATCACACTACGCACCGAGGGAGCGAGCGAGCTGCGGCGCGGCTGGCTGGGGAGAGAGGCATGAGCGAGACGAACACACCGGCACCGGTCCGGTTCACCGAAGACCGCATCCCGCTGGACGGAATCGAAGAGGCGTTCTCCGAGCTGGTCGAAGTCTATGGCGGCGAAGTCACCGCCTCCCGCCTCGGCGAGCGCGATTTCACCCTCCCGCTCCGCCGGGCCATGGCCACCGGCGGCGGCGTGGAGTGCACAGTCAGCTGGGCAGCCGGCGAAGCCGGCCTCGGCACCGTCACCCTGACCTGCAACCGCGACATCGACGCCCCCAAAGCACAACGCGTGGCGCTCCTCGTGGCAGGAATCGTGGGCGCCGTCCTGTTCATGCTCTGGCCCTTCTTCCCCCACGAGAAAGCCTACGGAACCCTGGCCTGGCTCGGGGGGCTCATCGCCATCGCCGTGTACTTGATGACTCTGCGCAAGACGAGCGGTGGCCTGGCCTATGACTTTTTGCAACGACTGGCGGCCAGGCAGCGGGCCGAACACGAGGTGGACGTCGTGGACTGAGTGGACATCGGTGGACGTCCACAACGTCCACCGAGTCCACTCCGTCCACAAGCCGCTAATCCACTTCTTTCGTGACCCGGCCCGCCACTCCGATCGTGTCCAATCCCAGGAGGCGCACGTCGAGGAACAGCTCATCAGCGCGAACCGCGCCGAGGTTCGCGAGCGGGATGTCGAGCTCCAGCTCGGTGGCGCCGGTGGCGAGGTTCCGCACGCCCTCACCCCAGGCGATGGCGTTGCGGGCGCCGTCGGCGGCGATCACGTCCAGGCGATAGGCACCGGGCAGGACGACGTCCACCGAGGCCCGGACGCGCAGGGCGTCGCCGGCGATCTCGGTCCGGATCTCGCCGAGATGGGCCGCTCCGCGCTCGGCCACGAGCTCACCGGAGCCGGTGCGGGAGAAACGGGCGCCGGTGGCGTTGGTACCGGCCGCTTCGAAACGCACCTGCCAGGTGCCGGGCGCGTTTTCGGGAAGGTCGGCCAGTGTGGCCGAGTAGGTGCCGTCGGCCTGTTCCGTCAATTCGACGGCGGCGAAGGCTTTACCGCCCGGTGAGGCCAGACGCGCCGTGACGCGCGCGCCCCCGACAGGCATGGTTCCGTCGAGAACCTCGGCATGCAGCGTCACCGGCTGGCCGGGCTGACGCGAGAGCGGCGCCGCCCAGGTGGACAACGCGATGGCGCTGTCGGGCTCCGCGGCGATGACCGTCACGCCGGGAACGCCGTCCGGCATCTCCACGTCGAGGTGATAGCTGGCGGCCATGGTGGACAGGACATGCACCACTTCGTGTGCACCACCGGCCAAGCCCATCTCCGAGGTTTCGCCCGGTTCGAGGCGGAAACGGCGCAGCCCGCGCTCGAGCGAGCCGCGGTCCTTAGGCTGCAGCACCGCGCCGTTCGGCGTACGCAGACGCGTCACCACCGGAGAGGCGCTCTCACGCGCCGGGATCGTCCAGATGATCATGCTGCTGCCGCCCACGGCAGGCAGGTCGACCGATTCGGCCTGGGCGGAACGGGCCACCGTGCGCACGAACATGCGGGAAACGTTCGCCGGGGCGTGCAGCGCCGGCTCTTCGTACTTCGTTCCGGCGTCAAACCTGCCGGTCAGATCGGCGGCAAACGCGGCGGGGGCAATCGCCAGAAGGAGCAGGAATGTCTTGTTCATCATCGTCTCCTTCGTCTCAGAAGTCGGTGGCGAGCGAGTCGCCGATCTTCTTGTAGTCGTTGCGGCGGTTGTGGTGGTGGTTCGCCAGCGTGGTGAACCAGACCACGCCGACCGCCTGGGCGCTGTACTGGGAGACCATGCCGTCGTCTTCCCCCGGCATCCCGACCACGCCGCTGAGCGTGGCCAGGCCGTAGTCCTCGGAATGGACGAAGTCGTTCCAGAGGCCGGTCCCGGCGATGTTGTAGACCGTCTTCGGCAGCGCCGGCCGTCCGGACGTGCCCTTGAGGTAATACTGGTTGTAGTAGCTCATCGACGACGTCGTGCAGTTGAGCGTGGCGTCGTTGTTCTGTCCCACGAGGTCCGTGATCCAGCCGGTGAGCCACGATCCCGAGAGCGTCCCGGCCAGGTTGGCCGCCTCGGAGCCCTTATTCGGCGGCGCGATCGAGTTCACCCAGCGGATGCGGTTGATGATCGGCTGATAGCGCGAGTCATACGTCGGATTCGACAGAATCCAGCGGATCACCACCCCGCCGAACGAATGCGTCTCGATGACGATGTCGTCGATCGCGTTCGCATTCATCCAGTTGTAGATCTGGCCCGCCACCGTCCCGCCGGCCACCCACATGTACTGCGTCCCGTCGTACGCGCAGATGAGATAGGGGATGGTGAAGCCCTTGGTGGTGGCGCGGATCATGTCCTCGCCCCAATAGGCGCGCGCGACGCTGGCCTGCGCCAGATTCGAACCGCCCTTCCCGTGGATGAAGACCACCCCCGTCTTCGCATGTACTGCCGAGGTGAAAAGTACGGCAACCACAACCGTGAGCAGAACCCGTCGCATCATCTGTTGGTGCCTCCTGATGAGCGACCATTCACTTCAACGATGATGCCGTACGTATTTTCAACGAGTTAGGTCATGAGCGGGTCGTGCATTGAACCTTTGGCGCACTGAATGAGGGTTCATTCTTGACCGCAGGGTCGAGGATTAGGCCGGGGGGAAACCTAAATTGGCAGTTGCTCCCGGATAGGGGCTCGCGTAAGGTGCAGGCGCGCTTCGGTCCAGGCGCCAGATCCAAAATTCGAGGTCAACATGCGATGGCTAGGCTTGGTGTGTCTTTCGAATGTTGCGCCCTCCGTGCCGTTGTAGAGCGCCGTCTGCTGGGGATCGGTTGGACCGCAGTTTCGTGCGTGAAAGCCACCGAGTCTAACGTCTGGCAGACTACCAACACGAAGATCTGGTCTGCGCCTTCAGCCCGCTGTTCCGGAGGTGTCATGCAGATCGGCAGCATTGCTGTATCCATCCGCCAGCTCGCTCTCACGCTCCTGGTATTCGCCACGGGGTGTACTGGTCTACGGGACGTCAGGCATACGAACACTGATGATACGCAGAGCTCGAGTCAGGTACAGACGTTCGGAGCGGAGGAGATCCAGCAGGCATTGGGCGCCAGCGATGCGGAGTGGCCTGCGGCGCGGGACCGGCTCATTTGCAAGGCCCCTGACGTTCTGAGGACGCTTGATGGATCGAGGATCTCCGAAACGGATCTTTCGCGCGTGAAGGACTTCATCTCCAGCGCCCTTCTGAACAGGATCCCTTACGACACGTTCCGCACAACCTATCGCTCGCTCGATCGGCTCGTGGCGGCGGAGATTCAAGCCCGCCGAGAAATGGCGAAAACATTGCCGTCGGATCGTTTCATCAGTCTTGGCGGGAACTCCATTTGCCCTTTGGACGATTGCCCCGAGACTGCCCTCGAGCGTGTCCAAAACGCATTTAAGTTGTCGCCAGGACTCAGCGTTCCGGCAGTCATGGATCTGATCCATGACAAGAGGCCGACTACGCGGGTGCAGGGTTTGCTGATGATCGTTCGCCTGCGTGCGGTCACAGCAATCAGGGCCTTCGCTCTCCTCCACGACGACGTCGCGGAAGTGGGAGTCGGGGACGGTGACACGGATTTTTCCAAACTTCAGGTTCGCAATTTCGCGGCGCTCACGCCAGAGCTGGCGATCCTTTACTCGCGGTGGCATCCACCGACACGGTCCGGTGATGACCTCACTGAGCGAGAGATGACTCGTGCCGTCCATGGCATATGCCGGTCCGAAACTGAATTCGAGAAACATCCTGCGCCCAGGTTCATCTCGCGTGACGCATGGAATCGTCCCATGCGCGTCAGCGATGCGGGAACCGGGGGCTTCGTGGTGCTATGGAGCGCCGGACCAAATGGTCAAGCCGGTGATGAGGACGATGTCGTTCGCTATCGGCGTGACTGCCACGATGCGGGCCGGCAGATTGGGGAACAGCTGGTCTGGACCGCGGCCGGCGGCGGGGTGACCGCGCTCCCTGCCGAAACAAAAGCGCTTTGCGAATAGAGAACGGTCGGAGCATTCGATGACTGCCGATCCCACTCACTCTACGTGTACACAAACAGTCGCTCATGATTTGCCTGGCGGAGATGCCCGATGATCAAACACCACAACTGGATCGTGATCTTTACATTGCTGTCCTCGCTCAGTGGCGCGGCAATCGCTGCCACACTCGAAAATCCCGCCAAGGTGCCCGCGTATCAAGCGGTGTTCGAGGCGAACGTGGGCCAGTTCCCAAAGACCAATCGATTCATTTCGCGGAGTCCGGTCGGTTTGGTGTCCTTTACGAACGCCGGCCCGATCTTCCTGCTGAGCTCCGCCGATACTGCGCGCGTAGGCCGGCAGGGCGAGGTCAGCCTCCGATTCGTCAATGGCAACTCGAACGCCGATATCGAGGCCGGGCAGCCTCTTTCGACAACCACGAACTACTTCACCTCTTCCACGCCGCATCGGGACGTGCCTACCTATGGAAGGCTCACGTACCGAAGCGTGTATCGGGGTATCGACGCTGTTTTTTACGGCGCCCGCGACCTCCTGGAGTATGACTTTGTCGTCAGCCCGGGTGCCGATCCGCGAGACATCCGGTTACGCTTTGCAGGCGCCCACTCCGTACGAATCGACCTCAACGGCGACCTGATCATCGAGGTCGCTGGTGGAACGTTGATTCAGCGGAAACCTGTTGCATTTCAGGTGATTGCGGGCCGACGGGCGTTGGTGGAATGCGAGTATCGGCTCCGCGGCGGCGATGTTGTTTTCAGTACAGGTCAGTACGATGTTCACGAGCAACTGACGATCGATCCCATCTATACGTTCTCCACGACCATCGGCGGAAATGCCAATGACTCGGCAAGCGCGATCTCGATCGCCCCTTCCGGAGATATCTACGTGGTCGGCAATACGTCGTCGCCGGACATGCCGAACACGACGTCGATCACCGACAATTACAGGGCCGCTGCCCGGCAGGTCTTCGTCGCGCGGCTCAAACGTGTCGAGGACCACTACGTGCTCGCCGCCGCCAGCTACCTGGGCTGCCGGGAACAGGCGGACTGCGGCGCGAACCCGTCGGCGTTTGGGGTGGCTGTCGATGCCTCCAATCATGTCTACGTGACCGGTGGCGCCGGCCGCGGCTACATGACAGCTGACACAGCCTACAAGCAGTACATGACCGATCGCTTGAACTCCCGCAACGCATTCGTAACGAAGTTGAACCCCGCTCTGGACACGATTGTGTACTCGACTTATCTCGGCGGGACGAACTCGAATACCGCTTACGCGATCGCCGTCGATTCGGAGGGCAGCGCTTACGTCACGGGGGCCACCGTGAAAATCGGAACATCAGCGAATGACCTGCCGATCAAGCCCGCTGGCGTCATCGGGCCCACGGGGACGGACGAGGCGTTCGTAGCCAAGCTGGCCCCCGACGGGAGGGACCTGACGTTCTCGACCTATCTTGGCGGGCCCCCTGCGAACAATGGCACCTCGGACGACGGCATAGACAAAGGCCAGAGCATCGCAGTGGATAGCAGTAAACGCGTCTATGTCGTCGGTGTTACTAAATCCCCGAACTTCCCACGAACGAACGCATTGCAGAACGTGGCCGGACAGGCCGCCCTCAATTCCGGAGTTCAGGACGGCTTCGTCACAGTCCTTGCCCCAGATGCGACCTCCTATGTATATTCGACCTACCTCGGCGGTAGCGGTAACGACGAAGCGAAAGGTATCGCCATCCGGAAGGCTGCCGGAAGCACGCCCGACGAAGTCTACGAAGCCTTCGTGACCGGCACCGCGTCGGCACCCAACTTTCCGAGTCCTCCGGGAGCGGACGCGTTGATCTGCGGTGGCTCCGCATTCGTGGCCCAAATCGATAAGAGCGCCGCATTGAAATTCAGCGCCTGCCTCCATTCCGGAACGTCAGGTACCGCAATCGCCGTGAGCTCGGATGTCGTATGGATAACGGGGGATTGGAGCTCGGCTGACGGCACTTCACGAGCAACATGGACAACCACCGGTGTATACCCGACGGCCTCCAAGTACCGACCGATCCCGACCGGTGAACAACCAGCCGGCGCAGGCGGCGTTGATTCCTTTATTGCCAGGCTCGACATGACCGAGGCGGTTCCCCCTCAGCTTCCCCCTCCTCCGCTGATGCGATTCACCTATTTGACGTACCTTGGCGGCAAGGGCGACGATACGGCGGCAGCCATCGCAATCGAGCCCGTGACCGGTGCCGTATGGACGACCGGTACGACGCGGTCCGGTACTGCGGGTGTCAACGACTTTCGCCGAACAGGCGATGCCCTGTTTCCCGCCAAAGCGGGGACGGACATCTACGTGAAGAGAAGCTTCGGCGACCAGGACGGCGACGGCCTGTGCGACACGTGGGAAGAAGATGGCGTCGATGCTGACGGTGACGGCATCATCGACCTCAACCTTTCGCAATACCAGGTGAACATCGCCGAAAGAGACATCTTTGTTGAAGTGGACTACCTCGAAACGTCGCCGTCGGTGGTGACTGGCGCACACTCGCATCGTCCCGATCGCGAGCCGCTCTTGTTCACGCAACCGCTCCTGCCCAATCCTCTCAATCTCGTCTCGACGGCGTTTACCAATGCGCCGGATCCGAGCTCTCCGGGTACCACAAAGCCCATTCATCTGCATGCAATGGTCGACGAGTCGATCGAAGAGACCGCGGACAACAAGATTGTCGAGGTGAATCTTGCCGATCTTGCAAACATCCGTTATGGCCATTGCACAGGTACTCCGTGCGTCCGGGTTGCCTGCGGCAGCGCCTCGACCGCGAGGTTTGGTTCCGTGGCAGATCGGAACAGCCCGAATTGCACGAAGCTGATGCAGGCTCGGCGATTCGTCTTCCGCTATGCGCTCTTTGGCCATGAATTCGAAGGAGGCAGCGGTGTCGCTCCCATTATGGGGAATGACATCCTGGTTGCGCTAAAGGTTGCCGATCCAATCCCGGCCGGCACTTCAGGAGCCGACTATTGGCTTTCAGCGCGTAATCTGGCCAATAGCATCGGAACGACACCGCAACATGAATATGCGGACATGGTCGCTGGTACATTCATGCACGAGCTTGGGCATTCGCTCGGTTTGTTTCACGGTGGAGGCTTTGGCCTCGCGGCCACGGTAGTGACGCCGGATCAGGATACAGGGACTGGCAGTGTGCTTCTGCGCGACGTGAACTACAAACCGAACTACCTCAGTGTCATGAACTACGCGTTTCAGTTCAACAAATGGGGCTATCAAGACACGGCGAGGACGCCGGCGCTGGCTCGCCGAACTGACCGGCCCATCGATTACTCGCGAGAGAAATTGGATACTTTGGGCCGGCAATCTTTGGTCGAGTCGACGGGCGTCGGGACTTCAGCCGGGTGGACACTCTACGGCGACACCGCATATGCGGGTGGAACCGGTACACATCGGCTGGCTCGCATCGGCCAGTTGAGCTCCATCGACTGGAACGGAGACGGACAGATCGGTGCTGCGGCGGTGCAGTGCATGAATGGAACGACCGCCGTCGATTGCACGCCCGAGTGGTATCTCACGCGTGCAGGCGCTTCCGGGAATATAGTGCCTAGCGGTGCAACGAACCTGGAAGGTCATGACGATTGGTCAAACGTGGTGTTCGATTTCAGAAGCTCACAAACCTTTTCCAACAACGGAGCACCCGGGCTGCAAAGCAGCGAAATTCCTATCGAGAGAGACATAGCCGAGGATATCTTCCCGCCTCCACCGGAAGTGTGGATCGTTTCGCCGGTCAGCGGAGCAGTCTTCGACAGCGCTCCGACGCAGATCGCCTTTGATGTTGCGATCACAGGAGATGTTCCGATCGCGAAGGTGGAATTCTTCACAGGCTTTCGGAAGATCGGCGAAGCCGGGACCTGGCCTTTTGCGTTTACGTGGACGTCGGCCGAGTTGGGCGAGCACAGGATCTGGGCGCTTGCTACGGACGAGCTGGGGTTACAGGGAATCTCGCAGGAGGTTGAGATCAATCTCACCTGCCCCACGCCGCAGTTCGGCGGGGTGGCGGATGTGGTGATATCGGCGTGCGTCCCGGTTCTCAAATGGGATGCGCCGGTCAATCCTTGTGCGTTCGCGATGCATTACAACGTATATCGTTCCGAAAGCCCGACCCTTGTTCCCGATTCGGCCACACTGATTGCGGAATGCGTGAAAGACACGAGCTACTCCGATAGAACTGCACTGCCCGGCCGGAATTATACGTACGTCGTGAGGGCGGAGAACTACGGCGAGTATTGCTTTCGCGGAGGCAACGAAGATGCCAACCTGGTGCGAAAGAGCGTTGTCACGCCCGCTGTCTGCGCGCGGCCGGTCGAGTCGTTGACCGTGGTGGTCGACGGCGGCACGAATACGGTTCAGTGGTCGAACCCTCCGGGCTCTTCGACGATGACCACCAGGATTGTATTTCGCACCGACGGATCGTTCCCGGCCACGCCCGAGGATGGGATCACGGCGGGGACTGTCGCGGGCGCCGGAGGTCTGAAACAGTCGTTTACGCACGCCACGACGGCGGCGCAGGGTCTTTGGTATTCGATCTTCCACTCTTCGGCGGGTCACGAATCGGACCCGGTGCACATCATGGCACCACGCCCGGTGCCGGGAATCGATTGGACGTTGGTGGGCAGCGAGGGAGATTTTGATCGTGGAGTGCTTCAGAACGGAACCCTATACGCGATCGGAGCCATGCCGTGGTTGACGGCATTGAGTGCTGACGACGGTTTGTCGCTTCCAGACTGGAATCCGGTCCGGCCCGATGCGCATCTGACGAATGTGCGCGCCGTACCGGCCGGGATCGCCGGTCCTGGAGACATGCTCTACGGGACGGTAGCCGACGGCCAGCTATGCTCAATCGACTTGGACACAGGTGACATTCTGTGGAGCGACTGGTCGGCCGATCAAATGCCAGGCAATGCGGCGGTCATGTCTGAGTCGACCGGGTCTCCATATGACGCGGTCATCAGTGGGAGCTACAACACTGACTCCTATAACTATCTCATCGCCCTCGATCCGGTAGACGGGTCCTACCTTTGGGTGTTCGACAACGATGTCATTTTTGCGCCCGTTGCCCTTGGCATCTTCTCCGATCTTCGAAACGCGATTGGAGTGATTGCCGCATCACCAGCCGTGGACGCCGGTCGAATCTACTTTGGATCACACAGGAAACAGGGTGGTACGCAGAATACGCTCTGGTGCCTGGATACGGGCACCGAGGAGCCCACGAAGCTTTGGGCCGTGGACGTTGGTGACGTCGACACGACGCCGCTGGTACAGGATGGAGTGGTTTACGTCGGCAGCGCCGATGGTGTCATTCACGCGCTCGATGCCGCCACCGGAGCCGTTCGTTGGACGCTGGAGACGAATGACGGTCCGGTGATCGACGCGATCGTCGGAACTGGGCCGTTTTATTTTGCGACCGCCTCGAAAGTGTGGTCCTTTCATGACATCGGTACGCCGAGCGTAACCTGGAGCGTCGACATTCAAAGTCCGTCGCATGTGTTTGTTTCCGGCGGACGGATTCTGGTCGGGACCGACGACGGGAAACTCTACGAGCTCGCGGCAGATGGCTCAACCACCCGGACTGCTTCTGTCGGGGATGGAAGCGTCCACATTGTCGGCGCTTTGTCCGGTGTTGCCCACGTGGTGTCGGGGAACCGAATCACGGCTCTTGATCTTCAGAATCCGATCGAATCGTTCGTCCTCAGTCCAGCGATCTTGTATCCGAACCAGGCCGCCACAGGTACCTTGACGCTCTCGACCACGGCTCCTCCCGGTGGTGTGACGATTCCGCTGACGTCCTCATCACCGGGTGTCAGCGTTCCAGCTTCGGTGACGATTCCTGAAGACGGGACCACCGCCGTATTCTCAGTCCCTGCGATGGCCGGGGCGACGCTCGGATTGGTCACCGTGACCGCGGAGAGCGCATGGCCGCGGTCTGCCAGCCTGACACTTGCTACCGGCCCGGCAATTACCGCGCTTTCGATCAACCCGCCTGAATTGACCGGAGGCGAACCGGCGGCGGGCACCGTTACCTTAGCCAGTGCCGCTCCTCCCGGCGGCGCAATGATTCGATTGGCAAGTGATTCTGCGGCGGTGCTGGCGCCTGCCGGCGTGACCATCGGCGCGGGGCAAACAACCGCCAGTTTCGCGTTGAACACAATCGCGCCGCCGGCGACTACGACCGCCACGGTGACCGCAACATATGTCAACAGCATGGCGTCCACGCTGACAGTAAACGCTGCGGACCCGCCGGTCATCACGTCGCTTTCGGCGGATCATGCATCACCTTCGAGCGCCGGGACGGCGATTTCGTGGACCGCGATCGCGACCGGGGGAGAAGCTCCGCTGTATTACAGATTCTCGCATGGCCAGGCTGGTGGCGCCTTCGTCGTGATGTGCGATGAAAGTACGAGCAACATTTGCACGTGGAATCCGGGACTTGGGGACGTTGGAAACCACACCATCCGGGCGGAGGTCCGGAGCGCGCGCTCGACGGTTGGTTATGAGGACCTGGAGGAAGTCACTTTCTCTGTTGTGGCCCCTCCCGTCATGATCGATTTGACGGCGGATAAAGCTTCGCCGCAGTTCACGGGAACGACGATCACCTGGACCATCGCAGCGACCGGGGGGATCGCACCACTCGAGTACAAGTTCTGGCGGAGCTCGCCGGCGGGAGTTGGAACGTTGGTACAGGATTGGTCGCCAGGCAACACATACACGTGGACGCCGGGACCAGGCGAGGCCGGGATCTTCGAGATTCATGCCTTCGTTCGCAGCGCCGGTTCCAGCTCGAGCTATGAAGACACTCGAATGTTCAGCATGGAGCTGATGACGTGTCAGCAACAGATATCGCCGCCGCAGTTGGGTGCCGAGACCGTGTGGGTCGATGACCAGATCCCGGCCGGTGCCACGTTGTACGGACCGACGCAATGGGATGCGAGCCAGAAGGCGAGCGGAACGCAGTCGCTGACCAGGCCTGCTCAACCGGGTGTCAGCGTGCTGGCTTTCTCCGGCGCCACGGCAACGATGCCTCTGACCTGGGGCGAGAACGTCGTGTTCTACATGCTGATCAACGAGTGTTCACGACCGTCGAAACTGAATGTGCGATGGGAAATGCCGAACGGTACCTGGAAGGGACTTGCGTGGGGCGAGGCCACCTCCGGGCACACGTACATGGGCGCGGTTCCGGCCGGTGGAAACTGGATTCGCGTCGAGGTGCCGGCCAGCATACTGGGCCTCGAGGCCAAAACGATCAGTGGATTCCACGTCTATGTGTATGACGGACAAGCTTGGTTCGACCGGATCGGGAAGAGCGGCGGAGGGTGTTACGTCGCCGCGGCGCCGCTCCCCACGTTGGGCACTGAGACGGCATGGACCGACGATGGCTTGCCTGCAGGCGCAAACCTGTACGGAACCACGCAGTGGGATGCAGGCCAGAAAGCGAGCGGGTTGCAGTCGTTGACGCGACCCGGCGCTCCGGGTGAAAACGTGTTCGGGGTGGTCAATGCCACCGCCACGATGCCATTGACGTGGGGCGAGAGCCTGGTGTTCTACATCCTGACAAACGAGTGCATGCCCCCGGTGAAGCTGCTCGCCCAGTGGGGAGCAACGGATGGAACCTGGGGTGGTGCTGCCTGGGGCCAGGCCACCGGCGGCCACCTTTACAAGGGGCCGATGCCAACGCCCGGCGTCTGGACCCGCGTTGAGATTCCGGCCAGTCAGCTGAACCTGGAATCGAAGTCGATCAAGGACTTCGTCATCTATTCGTATAACGGACAGTCCTGGGTGGATCGGATCGGGAAGAAAGGGCAAGGTTGCAACGTGGCCACGGCCCCCCCTCCACCACCCGTATCGGGCGAGACGATCTGGGTCGATGATCAACTCCCGGCCGGCGCCAGCCCGTATGGGCCATTGCAGTGGACCACCAACCAGAAGGCCAGTGGGTCGGCATCGATCACTCGCCCGAAAGTGCCTGGTGAGAGTGTGGTGGGGTTTGCCAACGCCACACTGCCGGTTACGTGGGGCGAGAACCTGGTGTTCTATGTCCTGACGAATGAATGCGATCCGCCGCGGAAGCTGGTGGCGGAGTGGAGCGCGACCAATGGAACCGGCGGGGGCGTGACGTGGGGTGAAAGCCACTGGAACTACCCGAACATGGGACCTGTGCCGGCGGGTGGAACGTGGACGCGGATCGAGATTCCGGCCGCGCTGCTGAACCTGGAAGCGAAGTCGATCAGCAGCTTCCTGTTCTACTCGTTCGACGGCGGGTCGTGGATCGACCGGATCGGAAAGAGCGGGGAAGGTTGCTACGTCACCACGGCTCCCCCTCCACCACCCGTATCGGGCGAGACGATCTGGGTCGATGATCAACTCCCGGCCGGCGCCAGCCCGTATGGGCCATTGCAGTGGACCGCCAACCAGAAGGCCAGTGGATCCGCATCGATCACCCGTCCGACGATCCCTGGTGAGAGTGTGGTGGGCTTTGTCAATGCCACCGCCACCATGCCGGTGACCTGGGGCGAGAGCCTGGTGTTCTATGTCCTGACGAACGAATGTGATCTCCCGCGGAAGTTGGTGGCGGAATGGAGTGCGAGCGACGGCTCCAGCGGAGGAGTGACATGGGGTGAAAGCCACTGGAGCTATCCGAATATGGGGCCAGTGCCTGCGGGCGGCACGTGGACGCGCGTGGAGATTCCGGCGGCGTTGCTGAACCTGGAAGCGAAGTCGATCAGCACGTTCCTGTTCTATTCGTACGACGGAGGATCGTGGATCGATCGGATCGGAAAGGTAGGCCAGGGTTGCTATCTGGGCACTGCCGTCGCTCCGGCGATTCCAACCGGAGATCGCGTCTGGATGGAGGACGACGTTCCCGCAGGAGGAGCGATGTTCCCGGAGATGTACTGGGATCAGACGCGGAAGGCCAGCGGAACCAGGTCGGTGACACGGCCGCTCGTGCCGGGGCAAAAGTCTCTGATCTTCAGCAACGCCACCACGACGATGACTCCCGGTCACGGGGAAACCCTGTTCTTTTACGCGCTCCTTCACGACTGTGCGCCTCCGACGAGCGTTCGCGTGCTTTGGCAGGCGACGGACGGAGCGATGGGCGGCCGGGCCTGGGGCCTCAATGCGAGCGGCGGCCCGGGAGACGCCCCGCTTCCCGCGCCCGGTGTCTGGACACGATATGAAGTACCGGCAGAAGCTCTCGGCCTCGAGTATCGCGCCATCAAGACGGTCCAGCTAACGCTTGATGGTGGGCAGGTCTGGGTCGATCGCATCGGCGTGGGACCGGCTGCGTGCTACCCGGCCGCGTCTGCGGCGCCCACCGTGCCGCCCGGCGATACCGTATGGATTGAAGACTCACTTCCCGGCGGCGCGACTCTTTCCGGTCCGACCTTCTGGGATGTCGCACAGAAAGCTACCGGAACACAGTCGCTGACACGAACCACCGGCATTGGCGAGAATGTGTTCGGAATCAGCAACGCCACCGACACGATGAACGTCACGTGGGGAGAGAACCTGGTGTTCTACATCCGCACCAACGAGTGCCTTGCGCCGCGCAAGCTACTGGCACAGTGGGGAGCCACGGATGGTACTTGGGGCGGCTTGACGTGGGGCGAGGCCACGAATGGTCACATTTACATGGGACCTATGCCCGCGGTAGGTGTGTGGACGCGGGTCGAGATTCCGGCAAGCCAGCTCAATTTGGAAGCGAAGTCGATTCGGAGCTTCGCGATCTACGCCTACGACGGGCAGGCCTGGGTCGATCACGTCGGGAAGAGCGGAGCAGGCTGCTCCGTCACTCCCGCTCCTGCCCCCACCATGCCGGCCGGCGATACGGTCTGGATGGACGACGCCATCCCGGGCGGTTCGAGTCCGTCTGGCTCCCCGCAATGGGATCCGGCGCAGAAAGCGAGCGGTTCCCAGTCGATGACGCGGCCTGCCCAGGCGGGCGTCGTGGCCTACGGGTTCGGCAACGCCACGGAAACGATGCCCGTCGGTTGGGGTGAGAGCCTGGTGTTCTATTCGATGACCAATGAGTGCGTGCCCCCGTCGCAGATCGTGGTGCAATGGGTTGCCACGGACGGCTCGTGGGGTGGTGCGTCGTGGGGAGAGGCGCAATCGGGTCACGCCCACATGGGACCGCTGCCCGCCGCCGGCACGTGGACCAGGATGGAAGTCCCGGCCAGTCTGCTCCTTCTCGAAGGAACCTCGATCAAAGGTTTCTACTTCTACGTAAAGAACGGCCAGGCGTGGGTCGATCACGTAGGAAAGAGCGGGACCGGTTGTTTCACGGCTACCGCTCCGCCTCCGACATTTGGCAGCGAGACAGTCTGGGTCGACGACACCCTCCCGGCCGGCGCGGCCGCATATGGCGCCACGCGCTGGGATACCGGGCAGGAGGCCAGCGGGTCGCAATCGCTCACGCGTCCCGCACGCACCGGCGAGAACGTCATCGGGTTCAGTAATGCAACCGCGACGATGCCTGTCGCCTGGGGCGACCAGCTGGTGTTCTACATGATGACCAACGAATGCGCGCGTCCGCGCAAGCTCATCGCTCAGTGGGTGGCCACGGACGGCTCCTGGGGCGGCGTGTCGTGGGGGGAGACCACCTCCGGCCATGTCTATGGCGGTGTGATTCCGGCAAGCGGGGCCTGGACCCGATACGAGATTGCCGCATCCCTGCTAAGCCTGGAGGCGAAGTCGATCAAGGGCTTCTACTTCTACGTCTACGACGGTCAGGCCTGGGCCGACCGGATCGGCACCTCGGCTACGAGTTCGCCACTAACCACGAACCGTGAAGCGTCCACGCTTGGGCTCTTGGACCGCCTACGGGCTCGGCTCGATTCCTGGAGCACACGCCCTCGGATCTCCCTCGGCATCAGTGCCAAGTACGTGACGGCATCCCCACCAAACTGAGTCGCTCCTCGTGGGCGTGTCCGCAAGGGCGGTCACGTCCACTACTCACAGCCGGTCGGTCAGAATCGTCTTGGCGATCGTGGCCAACTGCATGTTGCTCGTGCCTTCGTAGATCTGGCCGACCTTGGAGTCGCGCCAGTACTTCTCCACCGGGTACTCCTTGGTGTAGCCGTTGCCGCCGTAGAGCTGGACGGACAGCGAGGTCACCTTCTCGGCGACCTGGGAGGAGAAGAGCTTGGCCATGGCCGCTTCGCGGAGGAACGGCTTGCCGGCGTCTTTGAGGCGGGCGGCGTTGTAGACCAGGAGGCGGGCGGCCTCGAGCTCGGTGGCGGCCTGGGCGATCTGGAACTGGACGCCCTGGAAGTCGGCCACACGGGTGCCGAACTGTTTCCGTTCCTTCGTGTAGGCGATGGCGTGCTCGAGGGCGCCGCGGGCGACGCCGAGCATCTGCGCTCCGATGCCGATGCGGCCCTCGTTCAGGGTCTCGATGGCGATCTTGTAGCCCTTGCCGACCTCGCCGACGACGTTTTCCTTCGGGACCTGGCAGTCTTCGAGGATCAGCTCGCACGTGGAGGAGGCGCGGATGCCGGTCTTGTCTTCCTTCTTGCCGACGCGGAAGCCGGGGAAGTCGCGCTCGATGAGGAAGGCGGTGATGCCCTTGTACCCCGCGTCCGGGTTGGCGTTGGCGAAGACGATGAACACTCCCGCCTCGGCGGCGTTGGTGATCCAGAGCTTCTGGCCGTTGAGCACCCAGTGGTCGCCGCCGTCGACGGCCTTGGTGGCCAGAGCGAAGGCGTCCGAGCCCGAGCCGGCCTCGGAGAGGGCATACGCGCCGACCGTTTCGGAGGCCAGCATGGCCAGGTACTTCGACTTCTGGTCCTCGTTGCCCCAGCGGATGAGGCAGTTGTTGACGAGCGTGTTCTGGACGTCGACCAGCACGCCGCAAGAGGCGTCGACGTGCGAGAGCTCCTCGACCACCAGGACGGCGTTGAAGAACGACGAGCCCGCGCCGCCGTACTGCTCCGGCACCTCGATGCCCATGATCCCCAGCTCGAAGAAGCTCTTGATGAGGTCGGGCGACATCGTGGCGTCGTGGTCCATCTCGTGGACGAGAGGACGGATGCGCTCGACCGCGAAGTCGCGCACGCTCTGCTGAAACATCTGCTCTTCTTCGGACAGCTGCGTCAGCGGCGCGCCGGGCGTGGTCTCGATGGTGGTGGTCATGATTTGGAAGCCTCCGGAGGGGGTGGAATTCAGCGGTGCATCATAGCCGATGATGGTGCCCCGGGCCGGACTCGAACCGGCACGCCCCTTACGAGGCAGCGGATTTTAAGTCCGCAGCGTCTACCGATTCCGCCACCGGGGCCACGCCGGGTCCGATGATACCGCGGGGGAGAAAGCGATACAGCTTCACAGCTACACGGCTACACAGCTGTGAAGCTGTACTGCTGTGGAGCTGTGTAGCTGTGTAGCTGTGCAGCTCTCACTGGTCAATGTGTTGACTGAGTGCACACGCTCCGCTACAGTGCGTTCATCAACGCTTTCCGGGCGAATCGCGGTGCGGCTGTTGGGGAGCCACGCGGCCGGGCCGGATGACCGGTGGCAGCGTTGATCAACGGATTTCCGGGCGGTGGAGGGTGAGATGGGGACCTGTTCGTATTGCGGTTCGTCGTTTCCGAGGACGCGGAAAACGCGCAAGTACTGCACGAACCGCTGTAAGACCAATGCCTGTCTGGACAAGAAGCCGCGGCTTCGGGCCGCGGAAGTGGAAGCGATTCACGAGATCCTGCACGCCGACTTCCCGTCGGTCGAGGCCATGCGCGAGAGCCTCCGCTCCATCGTCGCTCCGTCGCTGCCGGCCATTCCGCTGATCGACGGCCGGATCCCCATCCCGCGCATGGACTGAGGGGTCTACGGCCCCTGGTGCGTGAGCTTGGCCTCGATGCGCTTGTCGGGCACGAGCCAGATCAGGGCCACGGTCACGTAGATGGCGTCCGCCAGCAGCGGGTGGACGAAGGCCAGGAAGATGGCCGCGACGTACAGGAGCATCGAGAGCTTGCCTTTGAAATCGCTTCCGACGGCTGCCTTGAGCTTCGAGCCCGGACCTTCGCAGCGGATGATGGCCGTCTGGAGGATGGTGTAGGCGACGGCGGCGGCCAGGAGCACGACGCCGTAGATGGAGGTGGGGAGGGCGGCGAAGCCGGTCTCGCCCATCCAGGTGGTCACGAACGGCACCAGCGACAGCCAGAAGAGCAGGTGGAGGTTGGCCCAGAGCACGGAACCGTTGACGTGCTGGGTGGCGTGCAGCATGTGGTGGTGGTTCGACCAGTAGATGCCGATGTAGATGTAGCTCATCGCGTAGAGGAGCAGGGTAAAGACCGCCGGATGGAGCTCTTCCCAGCTCTTTCCGTGGGGGACTTTCAGCTCCAGCACCATGATGGTGATCAGGATGGCGATGACGCCGTCGCTGAAGGCTTCCAGCCGTGTCTTGGTCATCGGGAACCTCTCTAAAATCAAAAAGGGCGCCGTTTGACGGGCGCCCTTCCGGGGTGGAGCGTCACTGCGTAGTTTTAGCTACGAAGCAACCCCCTCGAGTGTATTAGAACAATCCATGTGAAAATGTGTACCTCCTCCCCATGAATTTCCGGCGGTCCCGCAACGAGCGCCACGTTACGTACCGTGACCCACCGCGCCGGTGTTGCGGACCGGATCGACCGCTCACACACCCCGTGGTGGAGGGGAGGAGCGGGAGCTTTTCGACTCGTTCAAAGATCCATGCGGCCAATCGCCGCACTTCATTCGTACAGCTAGGGAAACAGCGCATAGCGGAGTTTATTGCACCCGCGCCCGCCCTGCTCTTCGTGCTGCATGTCCGACATGATACGGTTTTTGCTGCTAATGGCAATCGAAAAAATTGCACGATATTTCTGCTTCACCGCTCGTGCCGGAGCACAAATCCTTGTGCTAAACTTCTTGGCCCCCGGACCAATCCTATGAAACGTTTCCTCCTGTTCATCGTGGTGTGCGCAGTCTCTCTCTTCGAGCTCGACGCGGCGGTCGTGAACGGCAAAGTCATGTTCCTGACCAAGCGCGGCCAGAAGCCGGTGGTCAACGAGACCCTGGTCTGGCTCGACGCCCTCGGCCGCGCGCCGAAGCGCCCCGGGTCCGCCTTCACCATGACCACCCGCGGCAAGACCCTCCTGCCGCACGTGCTGGCCGTGCCGGCCGGCTCCACCATCACCTTCCCCAACGACGACCCCATCACCCACAACCTCTTCTCGCTCACGGCCGGGAACACCTTCGACCTCGGGCTGTACCGCAAGGGCACCGGCAAGTCGCACAAGTTCGAGGCCCCGGGCGCCGTGAACGTCTACTGCAACATCCATCCGACCATGTCCGCCGTCGTGCACGTGATGGCCACGCCCTACTACGGCTTCGCCGATGCGAACGGCGACTACTCGTTCGACGTGCCGGCCGGGAAGTACCGTGTCACCGCCTGGAATGAGCAGGGCGGCAGCGCCATGAACGACATCGAAGTGACCTACGACGGAAGAGTGGTGGGCGTCACGCTGCTGACCATCGACGGCCGCAACTCCCGCGCCGTCCAGCACAAGAACAAGTTCGGGCAGGCGTACAAACCGCCGAAGGATTACTAGGACTTCATGACTGAGCAGCTGCTCGACCGCGCCACCGTCTCCGACGTAGAGCTTCCGAAAAAGAAGGAGTACGTCGTCGAGCGTGCCCGCATGCCGCTCGTGCTCAAGCTGTTCGGCCTCACGGCGCTGCTGATCGTCATCGTGGTCGGCCTGGCAGTCGGGATCACCATCGAGCGCGCCAACAAGGTGGCCAACGAGACGGTGAATGCGTCGATCACGAGCGCGGCGCAGTTGTTCGGTGAGCTCGAGGAGCAACGTCTGGCGCGTCTGGGGCTTCCGACCGAAGTGCTCGGAAAAGATCCGAACTTTGCTGCGGCCATTCAGGAATCGCTTTCCGGGGGAAAGCCCGAAGCCGCTCCTGAAAGTACCGGTGCAGCGCCGGCGCCGGCTCCGGTTGCGACGTCCGGGGAGGTTCCACCGGCCGCTCCGAGCATCGACCTGCCCAGCATCGTGGACCAGATCGAACAACGGCGGAAGTCGTTCCGCAGCGATCTGATGATGCTCCTCGACGAGGAGGGACACCTCATCGTCCGCACCGACGTTCCGATCACGGCCACTCCGCCGATGACCGATCTCTACACCAGCACGAGCCTCGTGCAGGCCATCGTCGAGGACGCCGGTCTTTCGTCAACGACTGGTGTGATGGTGCTGGACGGCAAGCTCTATCACGCCGCGGTCGCGCCGGTCGGTACCGGCGCGCGAAATGTCCGCATCGCGTATCTCGTCAATGCAGCGATCATCGACGAGAAGTTTGCCAACCGCATCTCCGAGACGACGCGCGCCGGCGTGATCTTCGCGCCGAAAGGGGAGAGCACGGCCGTCCGTTCGTCGAACGCGCCCAGCGTGATGCCGAAGCAGGTGACGCCGGGCCAGATCCAGACCCAGAAAGTCGATCAGAGCGAGTACATCCTCACCTCGCAGCCGCTCCTGGCCGGCCGCGAGCCGGTCGGCACGGCCATCTTTCTCCGCTCCAAAGACCGTGAGCTGGCCCCGTTCCGCGAGATCGAAAAAGCGCTGCTCATCGGCGGCGGCATCGCGCTGCTGTTGGCGTTCGTGCTCTCCTGGATGATCGCCAAACGCGTCACCCGTCCCATCGAGCAGCTGGCCGGAATCGCGCAGGCCGTCACGGCGGGCGATTACAGCGTCGGTCCCGACGTCACGCGCGACGACGAGGTGGGCATCCTCGGCCGCTCGTTCGGCAAGATGATCAACTCCCTGCGCGACAAGGCCGAGCTCGAGGAGCTGTACGCCGCCATGGCGGACAAGTCCGCGGAAGTGCAGGCCCTCGGGCGTCCATCCGAGGCGGCCATGCTCGACGAAGGAACGGTGCTGGTCACCGATCTGCGCGGCCTGCCGGCCACGGTCGGCGAAGGCGACGCCGCCAGCGTCATCGCCACCATCGAGCGGGCCATGCGCCTCCAGGAAGGCGAGGTGCTGCGGCAGGACGGGGAAGTCCGCGAGATCAACGGCCATCAGCTCATCTCCGTCTTCCGCGGCGAGCGCGGCATCATCCACGCCATCCGCGCCGCACGGGCCATCAACGAGGAGCTGGCCTCGCAGCTCGGCCCGTCGATGATGTCCCTCGGCGTCGGGATCGCCACGGGCGAGTTCGTGAGCGGCTCGGTGACCCTCAAGCACGATTCCGGGCTGGCCGTCGTCGGCAACGCCCCTCTCCTGGCGCTGCTCTTCGCCTGGCACGCACCGAACGGCTACGCGTACGTGTCGTACGAGACCGCGCAGGCCGCCGGCGGGGAAGTGCTCACTACCGCCACGCGCGAAGAAGTGCGGCTCAAGTGGCTCCCGAACGCGCTGCCCGTGGCCGCGCTGCCGCTCGTCAGCGTCACCACCGGCATGATGCGCTCCCTCGGCGCGGCGACGTCCACCATGGCCACGATGCGCATGAGCGCCACCCAGGCCGGCGCCACCGCTCCCGGCGGACTGCAGGCCGATCTCGCCCTCGGCCATCTCTTCGCCGGCCGCTACCAGATCGACTCCATCCTCGGCCGCGGCGGCATGGGCGTGGTCTACAAGGCCACCGACCGGCAGCTCGACGAGACCGTGGCCATCAAGACCCTGCCCGGCGACGTCATGACCCGGTCCCCCGAGGACCTGGAGCGCTTCAAGCGCGAAATCCGCCTGGCCCGCAGGATCACCCACCGCAACGTCCTGCGCACCTACGACTACGGCGAGGCCGAAGGCGTCTACTTCATCAGCATGGAATTCGTGCGCGGCTACACCCTCTCCGAGCTCCTCGACGAAGCCGAGCACCGGCAGATGCCCATGCGCGCCGCGGGCGGCATCACCCGCCAGATCTGCCGCGGACTGCAGGCGGCGCACGAGCAGGGCATCATCCACCGAGACATCAAGCCCCAGAACGTCCTCGTCGACGCCAAAGGCGAGGCCAAGCTCATGGACTTCGGCATCGCCCGCATGGCCGAAACGATGGAAGGCGTCACCCAGGCCGGCCTCATCGTCGGCACCCCCCACTACATGAGCCCCGAACAGGTCCAGGGCAAACAGCTCGACGCCCGCAGCGACGTCTACTCCCTGGGCGTCATGATCTACGAAATGCTCGTCGGCCACCGGCCCTTCGAATCCACCTCCCTCACCGGCGTCCTCGCCGCCCACATCACCGAGGAGCCCAAACCGCCCATCACCCTCCGCCCCGACATCGGCACCCCCCTCAATACCATCGTCATGCGCTGCCTGGCGAAGGATCCTGGCGCACGCTACGCGAATGCGGGTGAGCTCCTGGCGGAGATGGAAGGCATGCGCAGCGCGGCGGCGTGATTACGGGTCAAGAAGTTCAGTGGAACAGCTTCTCGAGCACGCTCGCCCGCACATACAACGCCCCACGTGTCAGTGCATCTGCTTCGTCATCGGCCGTGTGCGTGAGCTTCTTCATCCGCACCAGCGTCACTTTCTTGAAGCGGCGGAAGTTCATCTCGACGTAGACGGGCGTTCCGGGAATGGTGGACGCGACCTCGCCGGTGCGGGGTGAGATGCCGCTGACGATCTGATTGACGATGCGCTTCATCTGCGCGTTTTCGGGGATGACGTTGGTGGTCCAGAGGTCGATCCAGGCGTCTGTTCCGTAGACGAGGCGGTGACGTGTCGCGGCGATGCCTTGGACCTTGCCGGCGAGCGGCTTTGCCAACGCCGGTGCGGCGTTTCGCTCGACCGCGCCCGCGGCGCCGGCGAGGCGGGTGAGGATCGATGCGATCTCGGTGACGTCGACATCGACGTACATCCTGCCGAGCGGGTTCATCACCGTGACCGCTTCCGCGCCGTTGCGGCTGAAGGCGTCGAGCCAGAGCGCTTCGGCGCGTACGCCGCCCGCGTAGACGTGCAACTCGACGTTGCCGAAGCGTCCGAGGTAGGGGAACACCGCCTCCGGCGTGGCTTCGAGCTCGAGGTGGTACGGCTGCCCGGAAGCGGTCAGCGCGAAGAGAGCGATCGCGATCAGGCGCGTCATCACGGGATCGGGGGAGGTCCTGCCGGGATGTAGGGCTTGTAGGTGACGCCTTCGGTCTTCTTCGCGAACTCGCTCTTCATGTCCTGCACGAGTTTCGGATCGCGGTACAGATCGATCATGGTCGCGGCGAGGGCTTTCGAGGCGTAGATCATTCCTTTGTGCCCGATGGACATGCCTCCGCAGGCCACGACCGGCCAGCCGTGCCATGGCGCGCCGAGGGGGGCCGTGGTCACGCTGAGATGGATGGTGGGGATGTTCCAGCTCACGTCGGCCACGTCGGTCGAGCCGCCCTGCGCCGGACCGGGATTGGCGTTGAACGGCTTCAGATTGGCGGCCAGGCCCTTGGGCGCGACCTGCGTCTCCTTCTGGATGGTCTTCGCGTATTCCTGCTCGTCGGCCGTGAAGGCGAGCGGGGCCAGCCAGTTCATGTTCTCCCACGCGGCGCGCTGGCCGGTCATGTTGACGAGCATGTTCCAGTCGCCGCCCTGCACGGTGAGCTTCGCTTCGACGTCCGCGGCCAATCCGGCGCCCTGGGCGATCTGGCGGAGGCGCCCCAGGAGGCGATCCACCTCGTCGCGGTTGTTGTCGCGCGCCCAGATCCAGAGCTTGGCGTAGTCGGGGACGACGTTGGGCACCTTGCCGCCCTCGAGGATCGCGTAGTGCAGGCGCGAGGTCGGGCGGATGTGCTCGCGCATCATGTTCACGGCGTGCGTGAAGAGCTCCAGACCGTCGACGGCGCTCTTGCCGTTCCACGGATCGAAGGCGGCATGCGCGGCGCGCCCGCGGAACTCGACGATCACATCGACGATGGCCTGCGTGCTCTCGGTATCCGATTGCGTTTCATCGCCGGGATGCCAGGCCAGCATGACGTCCACGTCGCGGAACACGCCGTCGCGCAGCATGTACAGCTTCCCGCCGACCGCTTCCTCGGCCGGCGTTCCGAAGAACTTGACCGTGCCTTGCAGCTTGCCGGCGGCGATCAGGTCCTTGATGGCGATCGCGGCGGCGAGACTGCCCACGCCGAAGAGATTGTGGCCGCAACCGTGGCCGGGCGCGCCGGCCTGCAGCGGATCCTTCGTCGGCTGCGCCTTCTGCGAGATGCCGGGCAGGGCGTCGTACTCGCCCATGATGCCGATGACCGGCTTCCCGCTGCCGTACTCCGCCACGAACGCCGTCGGCATGCCGGCCACGTTGCGCGTGACCCGGAACCCCTTCGCCTCCGCCCAGTCAGCCAGCGCCTTCGACGACTGCGTTTCCCGGAGAGCCGTCTCCGCGTACGACCACACCTTGTCGGAGAGCGCCGTCATCTCGGCGGACGTCCTGTCGATCGTGGCCACCGCGGCCTGCTTGTCCGCGGTGAACTTGACCTCGCCGAGCGCGAGCGGAGCGAGAGCGAGAGCGAGAGCGAGCAGGAGCAGGAGCAGCAGTTTGCGCATGAGCGCAAATGGTAGCAGGCGCGATCCGTCCTACTTCGTCTTGTGGCTGAACTTCATCGTGCCGGCGTCGAAGACCACGGTCGTGCCGATGCGGTCGTCGTCGTTGTAGACGTTGAAGAGCCAGAGCGCCTTGCCCGAGCCGGCGCTGCGGTAGAGCGCGGCCGTGACGCGCGAGATCGGATCGACCACGCCGGTGGCGTGTCCCCACGTTTCCTTGCAGAGCTTCTCGAGGTCATAGCCGAGCGCAGCCTCGTCGGGAACGCCGGGGCGGCCGGGAGGAGCGGAGGCGAGGAAGGGACCGCCGAGCTGGCCATCGTCGTAGACCACGGTCAGCAACTCGCCGGGAGTCTCGGTCAGAAAGTCGGCCACCCAGCCGGACGATTTTCCGTCCGGGGAGAGTGCATGCATCCTCGTACTGAGCGTGTACAAGTGCACGTCGCTCCGCACCTTCAGGGCCTCGGCGCGCAGGAAGTCGTGCGCATCCGCGCCGGAGATGGCCAGCTCGCCGGGCATGCCCTCGCCGTGGATCGGCGCGACAGTCAGCGCCGCCCCACCCTCCACGCGCACGGACGGCTCCGGCCGGACCACCGCGACTGGTTTCTTCGGTTCTTCGGCGGCCAATGCGGCAAGCGACAGCAGGAACGAGAAGGCGAGGCAGATCGAAAGCTTGTGACGCATGCCGCGACGATAGGGTCGATCCGGCGCTCGCGCCATGAGCTGCATCACGCCGGAGGCTTCGAAGGCTTCCTGATCATCGAGAGCACCCACAGCCTCGACGTCGTCGCCGTCTACACCGCCGGCACGAAGGAAGGAGTGACCAGCATGGACGTTGAACGGGTCTTCGAGCGGTATCTGACCTGACGGTATTTGAGTCCGTGAATGGACTCACGGACTCGGTGAATGGATTGCCGGTGTCCGTGATCCTCGTGTGTGACGCCGTAGAACATCTCCACTCGCCGAGCTTGCCCTCACGCCGGTGGCGGTGTATCTGGCGGTGACGAAGAACTGACACACCCTGGAGGCAACTTGCGATTGCGGAATTACGGACGTACTCTGCTTGCCTGGGGGCAGTGGTCATGACAGCACCAACCCTAGTCGACCCCGATTTGGATTCCATCGTCGCGAAATACGATCTCGCTAAGCTCTCGAGGCAATTGGCAGGCCGTCGCGCTCTCGTGATTGGAGCTGGTGACCTGGCTCGTAAGAAACTTCACTGGATCAAGTTCCTGAAGCGCATCGGCGTCGACGTCTATCTCGCGGACACGAGAGAAAAACCCACAGCCCTGGACACGCTCAGTCCGTATATCAACGAGTTTTTGTCAATCGCGGACAAAAAGGCCGAGCGGCACCTGATCGAGCTTGGACGGAAGAAGCCATTTTATATTGTCGATATCTCGACATGGGCCGACTCGCACCTGGCGCTGGCCCTCCGTTTACAGGATTCGGCGCAATGGATCGTCGACACGAAGCCCGTCGATACCAACCTGGATCTTCTGCGCACGATTCAGAAATACGTCGCCGCGGACGATCCGATTTTTCGCCGTCTGGTCGAAAAACTGCTGATTCACGATCATTATGGCGGCCGTTGGGTCGTTCGAGAAGCGGAAGAACTAATGCCGCAATGGCATCACAAAAACGGGTTCATTACCGAGGTGCAGATCTACATTCTCGAGCACCAGAGCGTGAACCACGAAAAAAAGCGTATCGACGCCATTCGGGACGGAATGTGTCTCGACCTGATGCCTCACGCCTTCCGAGTCTTGGAGTCGCTCATGCCGATCGGCCTGAGCTGGGAGGTCGAGGGATTGCGGTATACACGCCGTGATGTCAAGCTCACGATGGGCGGCGGTGCACGTGAGCAGAATATCGGATGCGTGATTCCGGGACGGGTCGAGACGTTCGCCGCAGTCAATCTCGAAGGCGTGGATGTGGTTGAGATCAATGGGGAATTCGGGCGAACTGAGTCCTTTCCGTTCCGGTGCCTCGTTGTCGTAGGCAAGGGTGTGTCCGCCAATGAGGGCGATGAACGGGATACCAAAGGCGTGTCGGTCGTTTTTCAGACCGGCAATCGCGTCTCGCTTGATCTGGAGAGCCAGCGGATTCAGTGTCCTGACGGCTCCATTGTGCTGCCGCCGGCGGATGTTCTTCACCGCGGAATCAATTGGCCTCTGATCGAGCTCACGGTTGCCGGTCCGTCACAGGAGCTTGATCCGCGCGCCAGAGCATTTTTTCAAGCAATGGCTGCCGCGTGTCGGGGTATGGAGCTCATCACGTCCGCTCGCCAACTGCCATGGCTCGGAAACGCATATCCAGAACGATACGGTTGCGTCGATCTCGTCAACAAAGTGCCGCGTAATTTATGGGGACGTGAAGCATGGCAGTTACAACATCTTCCCCAGATCCAGATCGGGCAGCCGCCGCGTGACGCGCTGGTCGTGCCCTGAACACAGCTAGTCCTCGTCGGTCTCTTCCCTGATGACCGCCGTCATGATCCATCTCTGTTTTTTCTCGAGGTGAATCATGTTCTCGCCCACATTGCCGGTTTCGACGCACAACATCCGCTGCCAGCCGTCGTCGCCGAGGTCATTCATGGCCTTCGCCTTCTCGGAGTGTGGATTCCAGATCACAGTCGACCGGGCTCCGCTTTTGTCGATCGAGATGCGTCGCCGTAATACCGGGTCGCGAAGCGTGCATGACGACATCGTATTCAGGAAAACACGGTCGATCGCCCCGTCGACGGTCAGTGGCGCGCGACCCTGTCGCTTGCGCGTCATGGCATCCGTCGTCTTGTCGACGAAAACCGTGTCTTCCAACCCTTCCACGGATGCATGACGCACATCATCCACCGCGAAGTACGTGTGTAAAGCTTCCTCGAAAGAGAGGACACCATCGGAATCGTTGGTCACTTCGAGAGAAAGCGTCAGGCGGTCATCGATCGTGATCCTGAGCGTGATCACGAACTCGTGCGGCCAAAGCGCCCGGGTGACGTCGTTGGGCGAGAGACTCAGGACAATCGAAGCCTTCTCGGGTGAGGCCTCGCTATCGACGACGCTCCAGTCCATGATCCGTGCGAATCCATGGGCAGGCTTCTCCGGACGAGCGCCAAACCAGGGGAAGACCACCGGGATGCCACCTCGAATCGCTTTCCCGCGCTGGAAGCTGCTCCGGTCACTCAAAAACAACACAGGCAACCTGCCCCGTCTCCGAAATCGCGTGACTTGTGCGCCGTAAAGATAGATCTCCGCTTCGCTGGCGCGCGTCGACAACGTGGCTCGTGTCAGACCTCCCTGACCGGTGTCGAAACGGAGGTATTCGCTGAAGGTTTCCAATAGGTCAAGAATACGCTAGCGCGAGCCGCAGGGTTGCGCTACAACGCCTCCTTCGTGCCGCAACGCGGAGAGTCTCGGGTGCAATGAAAAAGGGCGGCCACAAGGCCGCCCTTCGTATTCAGCGAATGTTGAACCTTAGAACGTAGCGTCCAGGAACGGCCGCAGTTTCTTCGACCGGCTCGGATGCCGCAGCTTGCGCAGTGCTTTCGACTCGATCTGGCGGATCCGTTCGCGGGTGACGTTGAACGAGCGGCCCACTTCTTCGAGCGTGTGCTCGGCTCCGTCGCCGACGCCGAAGCGCATTTTGAGGACCTGCTCTTCGCGCGGGGTGAGGGTGCGCAGGACTTTGGAGGTCTGCTCCTTGAGGTTGGCGACGATGACGTGCTCGATGGGGGAGATGACGCCGCGGTCTTCGATGAAATCGCCGAGGTGCGAGTCTTCCTCTTCTCCGATGGGAGTCTCGAGGGAGATCGGTTCCTGGGCGATCTTCATGATCTTGCGGACTTTGGCCACGGGCATGTCCATCCGCTCGGCGATCTCCTCGGCCTGCGGTTCGCGGCCGAGCTCCTGCACGAGCGCGCGGGAGGTGCGGGTGAGCTTGTTGATGGTCTCGATCATGTGCACGGGGATGCGGATCGTGCGGGCCTGATCGGCGATGGCGCGGGTGATGGCCTGGCGGATCCACCACGTGGCGTACGTGGAGAACTTGTAGCCGCGGCGGTATTCGAACTTCTCGACCGCTTTCATCAGGCCGATGTTGCCTTCCTGGATGAGGTCGAGGAACTGCAGGCCGCGGTTGGTGTACTTCTTGGCGATGGAGACGACCAGGCGCAGGTTGGCCACGATCAGTTCCTGCTTGGCCTGATCGGCTTCTTCTTCGCCGCTGCGGATCTCGCGGATGGTCTTGCGCAGGTCCTCGTGCGTGACGCCGTAGAACATCTCCAGCTCGCCGAGCTTGTCCTGGTACTTCTGCAGACGGCGGCGGTAGAAGTCGCGGCGGGTCTTGTCCTTCTCGCGCTTCAACGCCTGCTCGTCCTTGCGGATCATCGACACGGCCTGGGCCAGCTCGTTGTCGATGTCCTTGAGCTTGTTGATCATCCGGTTGCGCGTCTGGGGGGTGAAATCGACGCGCTGCAGCTCATCGGCCAGCTCCTGCTCCAGACGGTCGATCGTCTTGAGGGTAGTGGCGATGGTGCGGTCGGAGAGCTTCTTGTTGTCGGCCAGCTTGACCAGGCCGTCCTTGATCTTCTTGTCGAGCTTGGCGATGCCCTCGAAGATGACCATGATTTCCTGGATCTTGTTGACCACCACCGCGGGGAGCTTGGGCTCGCCGTCGACCGAGGCGGCGTCGATGGTGCTGCCGTCATCGTCAGGCATGGCCAGATCGATGGTTTCCTTGATGACGCGGGCGTCCTTCTTGGCCGCTTCGTAGATCTTGAGGATCTCCTCGCGGATGATGCGGTTGGCGGAGAGGGCCTTGAAGACTTTCCGCTCGCCCTTTTCGATGCGCTTGGCGATGTCGACTTCGCCCTGGCGGTCGAGGAGCTTGACCGTGCCCATCTCGCGCAGGTACATGCGCACCGGGTCGTTGGTCTTGTCGACGATGTTGCTGGCCGCGGCGATGATGTCCTGCTGGACCTCTTCGCGCTGATCCATCTCCTTTTCTTCGATCGTGCCGTCGATCGTGACCATGCCCTTGGTGCTGGCCTGGAGAGGTTTTTCAGCATCTTCGATCACGTCGATGCCGAGATCGTTGAACCGGATGTAAATCTCATCGAGCTCCTCGGGGAGACTGGTGATCTCTTCCGGAAGGACCTCGTAGATCTCGTCGTAAAGCAGGAACCCTTTTTCTTTGCCGATCGCGATGAGCTGCTTTACTTCGGTATATTTCTCTTCGACACTCAACTCGCCAACCCCCTGGTCCTCAAAGTTGGAATCCGGTTCGAGATTCGAAGTGCGCAGGCGTGTCATATTTTTTCGCTCCTCGCAATGGGCAGCTAACGTGAGTCGCCCTGTCGGCACTTGTCGCGGCCCCCGGTCGAGGCCTTGGCAGGATTGTCACAACTTTGTGTTGACAAGCCGGCGAAAGTATCGTCCGGAGATGACATCCGCGTAATCTTTCGTGGACGATAATTATTTCAGGCTGCTCAACATACGGGTGAGCTCCATCTTCTCGTGGACCAGCTGGTCGAGGCGCTCGGCGTCGCCGTTGCGCTCGGCATCGACGATCTCGCGCTGGATCTGTTGTTTCCTGCGGTCGACAAAGCCACGCTCCATGGGGCGGAGGTTCTCGTCGAGGCGTTCAAGGGTGCGGTCGTCAATGTCTTCGGTGAGACTGAGCTCGCTGAGCAGAGTTTGCTCTGCGTCGCCCCTAAGATGGGTCTGGACCTTCTCAAAATCAATAGGTTGACCGGCCAGAAGGTCGCTTTTCATGATAGAAAAGACCGTTTTGCAGGCCGGATCCTCGAAGAGATCCTCATTCAGCCTCTCCACCTGCTCCCTGGTCAGCCTCCCCTGAACGGCGGCGGTCAGCACAAATTTCTCACCGGACGGAATTGGTGCACGCAGCTGGCGCTCCTGCTGTTTCTGCTGCGACCCCGCCTTGCCACGCACCCGCGACCAGACCGTTTCGAATTCGAGACGGAAAGCATCCGCAATCCGCTGGGCGGCCTCGTTGCGGACAACCGGATCGGTCACGGCGGAGAGGAGGGGCATGAAGTTCTCCACCCGCTCCGACTTCTCCCGTCCGGAGAGTTGGGCGGAGTCGGAGGCCCACTCGGCGATGCCGAACTCGAAGATGTCGAGCGCGTTCGACAGCACCTCCAGGAACTTTTCCTTGCCTTGTTTCTGGACGAGCGAGTCAGGGTCTTTCTCGCCTTGCAGGTCGAGCGCGGAGACGTTCAGGCCGGCCGCGAGCAGCACCTGCGCGGCCTTGAGTGTCGCCGCCCGGCCGGCGTTGTCGCCGTCGTAGGCGATGACGACGTTGCGCGTGAAGCGGCGCATGAGCGAGGCCTGACCGGCGGTCAGCGAGGTACCCATCGAGGCGATCACGCCTGGGACTCCTGCGTGGTCGATGGCGATGGCGTCGAAGTAGCCTTCCACGAGGATGGCCCGGTCGTACCGTCGCATGGCGTCTTTGCTGCGATGCAGGTTGTAGAGCAGCCGTGATTTGTTGAAGAGATCGGACTCGGGGGAGTTGAGGTACTTCGGCTCGCCGCCGTCGAGGGAACGGCCGCCGAACCCGACCACCGCTCCGGTCTCGGAGTGGATGGGGATGATGAGGCGGTTGCGGAAGCGATCGTAGAAGCCCGACTTCTCTTTCCGCGGCGTGATCAGCCCGGCCTGCTCGAGCCGCTTCTCGCCGTGCTTCTGGCCGAGCCGGCGCAGGATGTAGTCCCACGATTCGGGCGCGTAGCCGAAGCCGTATTTCGAGATGATGTCCTTGCCGACGCCGCGCTTGCGCAGGTACTCATCGGCCGCATTCGGCGTCCACTCCAGCGCTTGGTGAAACGCCTCCGAGGCGTCGTCGATGACCTCGAAGAGATCGTCCTTCTCGCTGTCGCGTTGCGTCCGGCGCCTCTTCGGCAACTCGATGCCGACCCGGTTCGCCACATGCTCCACGGCTTCCGGAAAGGTGAACCGCTCCGTGAGAGCCAGGAACTTGAAAATGTCGCCGCCCGTGCCGCAGCCGAAGCAGTAGAACAGCCCCTTGTCGCGATCGACATGAAACGACGGCGACTTCTCGCGATGGAACGGACAAAGCCCCTTGTAGCTCTTGCCCGCCAGCTTCAAAGGCGTGACCTGCTGCACGAAGTCGACGATGTCGGCCGCGGAGCGCACCTGCGCGATGATCGAGTCGTTGAGGTCTACAAAGGCCATCTTCCTGTGGTCAACTCTGAGCGGAGCGAAGAGTCAAGTTAGCACCTGCGAGGCCTGAGGCAAGTGCAGCGCAGGTGCTAACTTGACTCTTCGCTCCGCTCAGAGTTAAAGCTCTACGACAGTCGCCCCATCTCCACCCTCATTCTCCGCCCCCGGCCGCCACGACCGCACGGCCGGATGTTTGCGCAGGTGCTCGCGCACGGCTTTGCGCAAAACGCCGGTGCCGAAGCCGTGGATGATGCGGACGGCTTGTTTTCCTTCGAGGAGTGCGCGGTCGAGGAACTTGTCGGATTCGTCGAGGGCTTCGTCGACGCGTTGTCCGATGAGGTTCAGCTCCGCGGCGATTTGCACGGCCACGTCGTCACCAACCGGCACCCGTGCCCCGTGCGAGCGGGGAGTGGGCTGCGGCGCGCCGCCTTTCGGGACGAGGTCCCGTCTCTCCACGGTCATCTTTCGCCCGTTCACGTTGATCACGGCCTTCTCGCCGTCGATCGAAACGACTTCGCCGGTGACTTTGAACTTGCGATGCTCCGCTTTTTCGCCGATGCGCACGTCGCGCTGTTCGGCGGGGATGAATTCCATGGCCCGGTCGACCGGCTTGGTGATCGTGCGCAGCACGTCGTTTGCGTTCACCGCGGCGCGCGCGGTGCGGTCCATCTCGCGCAGGCTCTTGATCTCATTCGTGACCTGGCGGGCCACGTCGTCGCGCAGACGCTCCAGCTCCTCGCGGTACGTCGTGCCGAGGCGCAGACGCTCCTTCTCCAGCGCCGCGGACTTCTCCTGCATCGCTTTGCGATCGCTCTCCAGCTCGACGCGCAGCTGCGCGACTTCATCCTGCTGGGCCACGATCTCCGACATCTTCTTCTGCAAGGTCGCCAGGAGGTGATCGGTCTCGCCGTAACGCTCGCCAAGACGTTCGCGGGCGCTGTCGATGACGGAGGCGGGGAGGCCGATGATCTTCGCGATCTCGATCGCGCGCGACCGTCCGGGGATGCCGGAGATGAGCCGGTACGTCGGCTGGCCGGTCGCGGAGTCGAACTCCATCGACGCGTTCACGATGCGCGTGTCGTTGACGGCGAAGCTCTTGAGCGCGGAGAGGTGCGTCGTCACTACGAGCAGCGCGCGCTTTTCGAGCAGGTGCTCGATGACGGCCGCGGCCAGCGCCGCGCCTTCCTCGGGGTCGGTGCCCGATCCGAGCTCGTCCAAGAGAACCAATGATCGTGGCGTGGCGCGGGTGAGGATGCGCTCCAGGCGCGTGAGATACGCGGAGAACGTCGACAGATGTTCTAGCACGCTCTGGTCGTCGCCGATGAGCACGTGCAGCGCATCGACGCACGGCAGCACCGTTCCTTCCGCGGCCGGAACGGGGAGTCCGCTCATCCCCATGGCCACGAGCAGTCCGGCGGTTTTCAACGCCACGGTCTTGCCGCCGGCGTTCGGTCCGGAGACGACCAGCGCCGAGCGGGCGTCGTCCAAATCAATGGTGATCGGCACGACCTTCCGCTGGCCCGGCTCTTCGTCGAATGCGGTCTGTCGCGCATCGGCCAGGCGTTCATCGAGCAGGGGATGGCGTCCTTCGAGGATGTGCAGCACGCGATCGCCCGAGAACGAGGGGCGCGTGCCGCGGATGGCGTCGTGGAAGACCGCGCAGGCCTGCAGCGCATCGAGCTCGCCGGCGACGTTCGTGGCCACGAGGATCTCTTCGTGGTGCTCGAAGATCGTGGCCGAGACGAAGCGGGTGATGCGGGCGATCTCTTCGCGCTCCTGGATGAGCAGATCGGCCAGGTCGTTATTGAGCTCGATGGCCGCCATCGGCTCGATGAAGAACGACGCGCCGGAGCCGGAGCGCTCGTGCAGGATGCCGGTGACGGCGTTGCGATGATCGCTGCGCACGGGGATGCAGTACCGGTCGCCGCGCATGACGATGAGCGGTTCCTGGATGGCCTCGGCGTTGCGATTCATGATGTCGCTGAGCGTGCGCTGAATCGATGCGCGCTTGGTGTGCATGCGCGAGCGGATGGCGCGCAGCTCGGCCGAGGCTTCCTCGCGCAGCTTGCCCTCGCGCGTGAAGTACTTGTTCGTCTTCGTCAGCAGCTCGCCGAGGTCGGGGATGCCGTGCGCGAACTTCGCCAGCCGCACGTAGCCGTCGCTGCGCAGCAGCGCTTCGCGCATGGCCTGCGTGGCGCGCACGCTCCGGATGACATGCCACGCTTCCTCGATATCGAGCACGGTCTCCCGCGCAAAGAGCGGCGCCACATCGTCGAGCCCAGCCAGCGGCAGCAGCCCCTCGCTGTGGAAGTAACGGACCATCTCGCCGAGGTCCGCCTGCGCCGCGTCACACTCGTCGACCGTCTTCAGCGGACGCCGGCGCGCAACCGTCTTCTTTCCCGGCGCGCTCTTGGCCTCCATGGCCACCAGCGTGAGGACGCGGTCGAATTCGAGAGTGGTGAGGGACTCTAAATGCATAGCTACACAGCTATAAAGCTTCACAGCTGTACAGCTTTGGAGCTGTGTCGCTGTGCAGCTGTAAACAAAAACGGCCCGCGAGGAACTCGCGAGCCGTCTCGAGAAAACATGGGTCGAAAATCAGTAACCGGTACGGCGCTCTTCGGCGAGCTTCCGCAGCACTTTCTTACGTGCTGCAATCGCTTTCCGCTTCCGCTTCGTGCTCGGCTTCTCGTAGTGCTGACGTTTCTTCAGCTCAGAGAGAATCCCCGACTTCTCACATTTCCGTTTGAAGCGGCGAAGCGCGTTCTCGAATGACTCGTCTTCTTTGACGTGTACGAGAGGCATCCCCCGAAATCCCCCCCTTCGGCTTGAGCTCAGTGGCTTGCGGACGACCTGATGGGCGTCTTCATAGTAGGTTCGGCAGCGCCCCCGGTCAATGCTCCGGTTCTGTCGGACCTTCTACAGTTGCGCTTCAACCCGCCTCGGGGGCGGCTGATTCCGTAATTGCGGTGAATTGTTGTAAGTTACACGCCCGAAAGGGAATCTCGTCTATGCGCCCTGTCAAGATAACTTTGGTGGTTCTGGTGCTTGCGGCCTGCGCCACACAGCCGAGCCCGCAACAAGTTGTCACCGTTTCTCCGGCGGTGCCGCGACCGAGGTGCATGTTGTCACCGAGACTCTCCACGGCGTAGAGATCTCCGACCCCTACCGCTGGCTCGAGGACCAGGACGCCCCGCACCCGCGACTGGATCAACCGGCAGTACGCCTACACGGACAACAGCCCAAAAAAACGCCGAGGAGCTGGGGTTCATGGACTGGCAGTTGAAGTGAGTCGCAGACTTTATCCTGCGCGAAGACGCAGGATCTCCGGTACCACCGCAATCCGGTTGCGCAAAGCTGCGAACGGAGATGACATGGAGATCAAGATTTCGATGTCCGGGTTTCGCCCCGTGAACCTCGCAGACGAGAAAGCAGCTCAACTCCGAATTGCTGTTGAAGAAGCGATCCAGCGTCCGTCGGCCGAGTCAGCGCCATTCCGCATTGCGCCGGATCTGAGGTTTGCGATACGGCTATCGGACGGCGAGCACATTTTCGACTTACTCGCCGGCGGCACCGTCTTACGTGATCCAGTGTCTCGACGTGTGTGGCAACTGCCCGGCGGCCGCGCGCTCTTGGAGAGCTTGTGGCCGTTTCGAAGTGGCGTGCCAGCGGCCTGAGTATTTTTCGTCGGAGGTTGTCGCCCCCGTCATCCTGAGCGAGGAGGCGGGGCGGGTGTGAGCGAAAGGATCTCAAACTACAAGAATCCTGGCCTGTGCCACATGTTTCGCATTTTGAGATTCTTTCGCTTCACGCCCGCCCACCCGGCCTCGCTCACAGGCTGTGAAGGAATCGAGTTTTGGCGCCAGAACACAGCGAGATGACGGCGTGCGCGATCTGTCGAGCGGCGAAGAACTCAAGCGGAGGGCGAGGGCCAAGACTAGAGATTGCCTT